>ENA-OPEN01000672-OPEN01000672.1-human-gut-metagenome-genome-assembly--contig:-NODE-672-length-11470-cov-3.481559_pt1 | contig 11470 bp, 10 predicted proteins | sample MGYA00241298_ERZ501530 | MGnify/ENA primary metagenome ERZ501530 (study PRJEB25962, sample SAMEA2042386) | human gut metagenome | biome: human gut; feature: human-associated habitat; material: faeces... | reverse complement strand
TTGGTTCGTAATCATTATTAGTACAGTGGTTCTCTACTGTCTTATGAAAGTTAAGGCAGAGAGTGATGAACTGTATGAGAAATTAGTGAGAAAGCATTTTTATGGCAGGTCTGATGATATACCTGCATCTGACAAAACTGAGCACTTGAAAGGGTGTGGGTAATTATATGAAATTTTGCAAAACAATAATGCAGACAATACAGAAAAGGAGTGAAAGGAACATGAATAACAAGTTAGAAGTAATCGGCATTGATCATGGCTGGTCAATGATGAAAACAATCTCTCAGGTATTTGTCACAGGAGTTAAGGAGATTACAACAACTCCGGCACTTTTCGGCGATGTACTTGAGTATGAAGGAAAGTTCTATAAGGTTGGGACTGTGAGGCAGGAAGTAAAGGATACCAAGGTCGAAGATGACAGCTTTTATCTTCTCACTCTTGCAGCAGTTGCTAAGGAACTTAAAAGAAGAGGTCTTGCAGAGGCAAAGGTATTCCTTGCCGTAGGACTTCCACTTACAAGATTTGGAGCTGAGAAGAATGACTTTATCAAGTACCTGACAAAGAATAAGCGTGTAAACTTCAAATATGAGAATGAGTCATATCATATTGAAATTGATGATGTGGCAGTATTCCCTCAGTGTTATGCAGCAGTAGTGGATAAGATTCCTACAATGGCAAAGAAAACGCTGATAGTAGATATCGGTAGCTGGACAATCGACATTATGCCGGTAATCAACAAGTCACCGGATGAATCAAAGTGTGTGACGATTCCAAAAGGTCTTATTACCTGTATGCGTTCTATCAATGAGCAGTGTGTAAGACAGCTTAACGGAGAGGTAGACGAGTCAGAGATACAGAACATCATGCGATATGGCAGGTCAGATATTGATGATGAATACTTTGCCATTATCAAGGCAGAGATAGAGGATTTTGTTGATAAGGTATATAACTCAATCCGTGAGTTTGGGTATAACTTAAAGACTACACCGATTGTATTTGTCGGAGGCGGGGCAGTTGTGATGAAGAATTTTGGTAGTCATGATGCTAAGAACATTTCCTATAACCTTGATGTAAAGGCAAATGCAAGAGGATATGAGCAGCTTGCCACAATGGGACTTAAAAGCACTAAGCGATTATCATAAGGAGGCAGATGATGGGAAGAAGACTTGAATATGAAGTAAAAACTTCTGTCCGCCTCAACATGAGCAATCCTCAGCATGTGAAAATCAATGATGTGATTCAGAACCTTGATCCGAAGATTTTCAAATCTAAGAACCAGTTCATTATAGATGCGATTCAGTTCTACATTGATAATTATGGAAAAGAAACTTTTGTTATCAAGAAGAAGGAAAAAGAGAGGGCTGAATATATCCGGTCAGAAGATATTGATGACATTAAGGAAGAAGTCATTGAAGCAGCAACCAATGAGGCTAGGAAAGAGGTCATAAGGCTGTTAGGCGGAGTGATATCCGGGATGAATGTTGGTCAGCCGGTAATAATGCAGGCAGCCAATAGTGAAGCACAAGAACCTACAGAAGATGTTATGGACGATGCAGATGTTGCAGGACTTGCAATGGGATGGATGTCGAAAGGAGACTGATTATTATGAGAAGAGTTATGGGAGCCGTAGGAACAGTGATTTTAGAGATACTCAAGTGGATATTAAGGATAATTCTTGGAGCGTTGAAGCTGGTCTTAGGACTTGCCAGAATAATTCTTCTTCTATTCGCTATGGTGGCAAGGATATTTCTTTCATTCGTAAGAATGGGCACATTCTGAGAGGAGGTGAGCGTATGCAGGTAAAGGGTTTATTCTTAAATTATAAGAAAAACAGAAGACTTATGCAGTATTTCTTTAAAATAAGAGAGCTGGTATAATGAAAGGAGTTTAAGATGCACAGAATACGGGACAGTCCTATGTGTCCCGTGCATTACAGATAAATAGTTCACCGCAAGGGTGGATGGCACGGAACACAAAGCCCGTCCCTCTTGCGGAGAAGGGATGGGTGATTACTATGAAGAAGATAAGTATTATCTTATTATCCGCAGTACTGGTCTTTTCAATGGCTGCCTGTAATGGTGGTAAGGAAAAGGCTGATAATCAGACAGAGAAACAGACGGAAAGCGTAAAGCCAACTGAAGAAGCAATGGCAACGGAAGCTGTCACAGAGGTCACAACCGAAGCTGGAAGTGAAGAGACAGAGAAAGATATTGCAGAGGTTAAAGATTCAGAAGAGAAGACTGATAAGGAAGATAACCGGTCCGCTGATAATGAAACTGCATCAAAGCAGGAAGAAAAGCCAAAGCAGAATGACGAGCCGGAACAGAAAGCTCCTGCAAGTGGTAATAAGGAAGCTGGTGGAAATCAGAGTAATGCAGGTAATGGTGGTCAGACTACAGACAGTCCGAAAGACAATGTGAGCAATCCACAGCCTGCATCCGTGGCATACAGTCCACAGAATGTTGTGTCACTTGCAACAGCAAAGTGTCAGGCAGGAGGGATGATTACCACACAGCAGAATTTACAGAATCATTTGAATGACGGTAGTATCACGCAGGAAGAGTACAATGAGTATTATCCTTACGATGGTATGGAAGGCTCTTATTATAGTGTGTTTGTAGAGACAGACCTCAACAAAGCAAGTACCATTGATGGACAGCGGTTATCATCTGAGGATGCAATCGCAGAATATATTGCAAGTATGTTACTTTTGGAAACAGATCCGGTATTCTACATCAGTTATGATGGAGTTTACACGACAGGCGGCACAGACTATTACGAGTTTCGATGTCACAGATAAATAAAAACGAATAGAAGCAGAAGGAAGAAAGATGTAAGCCATAAACTTATGTCTTTCTTTTTTTATGCGTAAATTAAGGAGGAAAGAGCACATGAAACAGAAACTAAAGCGTTTTATGGCAGGATTTATGGCTATGCTCACACTGGTTGGAACACTCTTTACGAATGGAACAACAGCATTTGCAGCCAGTCCGCAGGCAAATATTGCGTTCTGGAATGCGTCAGTCAAAAATTCCGGAGAAGTAAGTGAGCTGAAGCCCGGATATAATCATGGCAAGATTCTGTATTCAATTCTTGACGGAAATTCTGCATATTGTATGAATTTCGGATTAAGAGCAGATGGCGGTCAGCTTATGAACAGCTACGATGATGCGAGCACATCAATGTCAGCACAGCAGAGAAAGCTTTTAAGTTACTGCCTTTATTATGGGTTTAACAGTACACAAAAGGCGGCACCAAGCAACAGTCAGTGCGATGAGTATATCGCAACTCAGGCAATGGTATGGGTTATTGTAGCAGATATCTTTGGAACCGGAAGTGGTGATTCGGCAGCAAGAAAGCTCTGTAACACAGCACCAAGTCCTGATTCTTCATACAGCTATTATGAGAGGCTCAGGGACAATATCAGCAGCTCCTACAATGCAACACTTCCAAGTTTTGCATCACGCAGAACCAGTGAGGCACCAACTTATGAATTAAAGTGGAATGAGGGAAGTCAGAGATTTGAAACAACATTATCTGACAGCAATGGTGTTTTATCGGATTTTGATTTTGGCATCAGCGGATATTCTGTTGATAAGAATGGCAACAGTATTACAATCTCTTCAACGAGCGTGAATACTACAGCTACAACAGGAACATTCACATCCAATGCTGGTAAGGTTGAGACAACATCAAGCTGTGTATTCTGGCTTACGGGCAAGAGCGGTTATCAGGAGTTTATTTCTGAAAGACCGACAGCAGATCCTATCAAAGCATATATCAAGGTCAAGACAGAGAACATCGGATATGGTGAGCTTACAAAGACAGATGAGTCAAGCGGAGTGAAGCTTTCCGGTGCAGTCTATGGAATCTATTCTGACAGCGGATGCACAAACAGAGTACAGACCATGACAACAGATGGAAACGGATATGCAAAGTCAGCTGCACTTGTCGCAGGCACTTATTATGTAAAAGAGATTACCGCACCAAAGGGATATGTCCTTTCCGGTAAAGTTCATACACTTACTGTAAAAGCAGGACAGACAACGGGAATCTCTGCAACAGATAAAGAGCAGCTTGGAGCAATCACAATCTATAAAGAGGGTGAGGTGCTTAGCTCATGGAATGGAAGCAATTTCACTTATGAGAAAAAGAAGCTTTCCGGAGCAACCTTTAAGGTAACTGCCGGAGCAGATATCTATAAGGCAGATGGTACAAAGGTGTATAGTGCCGGCGATGTTGTGGCAGAAAGCCTTACAACAGGAACTGACGGACAGGTGGTATTATCTGACCTTCATCTTGGAACTTATGTGGTAACTGAGATTAAGAGCATTGACGGGTATACAATCAATACCACACCTCAGACAGTAGCAGTTGAGTATAAGGACCAGACTGTGACAGTACAGTATGAATCAACTACGATTGAGAATACAAGACAGAAAGCGGATGTATCTGTCGTAAAGAAGGACTCTGACACAGAGAACCCTCTTGATGGTGGCAAGTACACACTTTATGCCGGAAATGACATCAAAAACTATGCCGGACAGGTTATTGTCACAAAGGGTACAGCTCTTGAGACAGTAACTACAGGTGAGGACGGAAAGGCAAGCTACAGCGTGGATCTGCCAATCTCTAACGGATATTATGTCTCAGAGACACAGGCACCATATGCGTATATCAGAAACAGTAAAGATGTTTACAGCTTCAATTTCAATGTATTACCTGAAACACAGGCAAAGGCATCATTCAGTCACACATTTGTAAATGACAGAACCACAGCAAAGATTCATATCTACAAGGTAGACAAGGAATCAGGCAAGGCAGCAGCCCAGGGAGATGCAAGCCTTGAAGGTGCAGTTTATGGTCTTTATGCGAGAAACGATATCGTGCATCCGGACGGAGCAACAGGAGTTGTATTCAAAACAGGAGATCTTGTAGCAACACTTACAACAGATAAGAATGGCGAAGCAGAGGTCAATAACCTTTACCTTGGAAACTATTATGTGAAAGAAATCACTCCATCAGAGGGGTATCTCTTAGACGAAGAGGAGCATGATGTAGTATGCGACTATGAGGGAGACCTTGTAGCAGAGGTATCAAGAAGCACAACCTCAGCAGAGCAGGTCATCAAGCAGCCATTCCAGCTTATCAAGGTATCTGACAATGGCGATGATACTGAAGCAGGCTTATTGGCAGGTGCAGAGTTCACAGCTTATTTGAAATCATCTTTACCTGTAAAGGCAGATGGAAGTTATGACTTTGACAAGGCTACTCCGGTAGTAATCGGGGAAAACGGAGCAACAACAATCACATCCGATGACAAGGGACATGCAGTTTCCATTGCAATTCCTTATGGAACCTATGTGGTAGTTGAGTCAAAGACTCCGCATAACATGAAGACAATCAAGCCATTTGAGGTAAAAATCAGCGAGAATCATCCTGACAAGCCTCAGACATGGAGAGTATTTCTTGACAGGGAGTTTACTGCAAAGCTTCGTGTAATCAAGAAGGATTCCGATACAAAGCAGACAGTACTTGTACCAAACGCAGAGTTTAAAATCTTCAATATTGATAAGAACGAATATGTGAAGCAGTACACAACTTATCCGTCAAAGGTCGAGCATACTTCATTCTTTACTGACGATGATGGAGATTTAATCTTACCTGAAGCACTTAAAATCGGTAACTACCGTATTGAGGAAGTATCTGCACCATACGGATATGTTGTAAATGATAAGTATGTCAGCATCTCTGTTGATACTGATACAGCATTTGAAACAGATGGTGATACAAATGATGCAATCATTACTGTGGAATATTCCGATGCCCCTGCAGTCGGAGAACTGACTGTAGAAAAGAAGGGAGAGGTACTTGATGGATTCAAGGGAGGACTTCTTGCAAGCTCATATGAGAAAGAGTTTGTTTATAAGGAAGGCTCACTTGCCGGAGCAAAATTCAAAGTTTATGCTGCCGAGGATATTTACACAGCAGACAACCAGAAGGATGCAGACGGAAACCGCATTAAGTATTACAGCAAGGGAGACCTTGTGACAACTCTTACAACTGGCAAGGATGGAAAGGCAACAGCTAAGAATCTTCCTCTTGGACAGTACAGAGTTGTGGAAGTGGAAGCTCCATACGGATATGTATTAAATCCGAATGAGCAGAAAGTGACATTCACATATGTGGATGATAAGACACCTGTTATCAAGGAAAGCCTTACTTTCTCAGATGACAGACAGAAGCTTGATATGTCAGTGACTAAGCTTGATGCAGAAGATAACACACCGATTGCAGGTGCAGTATTTGGTCTTTATGCAGATGAGGATATCAAGAATGCTGATGGTAGAGTTATTATCGAGAAAGGCACACTTCTTGAGAAGGCAACATCTGATGAGAATGGAAAGATTGCTTTTGTTAAGGATTATCCATTTGCAAAATATGTTGCAAGGGAGCTTGTAAAGCCTGCCGGATATGTGACAAATGAGGAAGCAGTAAACTTTGATACAAAATATCAGGGACAGGATGTTAAGACTGCTGTATATAACAGCGAGTATAAGAACACTCCTACAACCTTTGAGTTTACAAAGACAGATATTACAAGCGGTGCAGAGCTTACAGGTGCGACACTTACTGTACTTGATAAGGATGGAAATGTGGTAGACACATGGACATCTGATGCTAAGGAAGCACATGTAATCAAGAGACTTGTAGTTGGAGAGACTTACACTCTTCGTGAGGAATTTGCTCCTTACGGATACCTCAAGGCAACTGATATCCAGTTTACAGTAGAGGATACAGGCAAAGTGCAGCATGTAGAGATGAAGGATGAAGTACCTACAGGTTCCATTGTCATCAATAAGGACGGCGAATTTGTAACAGATACTACTCTTATGAAGGGTTACTGGTACGACTTTATCTTCAATTTCTTCAAGGACAGCCTTGCAGGAGTAACTTTTGATGTATATGCAAAAGAGGATATCGTAAGTGCTGACGGACTTGACACTGTATATCATAAGGCAGGAGACAAGGTGGCAACCATCGTGACAAATGATAAGGGTATCGTAAGAATTGATGACCTTCCACTTGGCAAGTATTATCTTGTTGAGACAAAGACCATTGATGGATTTGTATTAGATGATACACCGATTGAGGCAGACCTTTCCTATATCGACCAGAATACAAAGGTTGTTTTCGCAGGAATGGATGTGACAAATGAGCGTCAGAAAGTGCAGATTACTGTTACAAAGACTGATTCAGAGACAAAGAAAGAGCTTGAAGGTGCTGTATTTGGTTTGTATGCGAAAGAAGATATCGTAAATAAGGATGGAAAGGTTATTGTCAAAGCAGATACACAGATTGAGAGAGGTGTTACTGGAAAGGATGGCAAAGTAACATTTACCTCTGACCTTCCGCTTGGACAGTATTATGTCAAAGAGATTGAGGCACCAAAGGGCTATGTGAAGTCTGATAAGATTTTTGATGTGGATGCTTCATATCAGGGAGATAAGGTAAAGGTTATCGAGTTTGAGGCAGCATTTGAAAATGCACCGATTAAGGTAGAGATTTCAAAGACTGATATCACAGGCGAGAAAGAATTACCTGGAGCAAAGCTTTCAGTTATTGATGCTGATGGAAAGCTTGTTGAGAGCTGGACATCAGAGGCAGGAAAGACTCATATGATTGAGAGACTTCCTGTCGGAAAGTACACACTCAGAGAGGAATCTGCACCATATGGATATAAGGTGGCAAGTGATGTAACCTTTGAAGTAAAGGAGACAGCAGAAATCCAGAAGGTATCCATGAAGGACGAGCAGGCAGTCGGAAAGATTGTCATTGAGAAAACTGACAAAGTAACCGGAAAGCCGATCGATGGTGTTGTATTTGAAGTAAGAGATAAGGACGGAAAGGTGCTTGACACACTCACTACTGACAAGAATGGTCATGCAGAGAGCAAGGAGCTTCCTATCTGTACTTACAACGAGGATGGATCATTCAAGGAAGATATCCATTATACAGTAGTTGAGACAAAAGCAGCTGACGGATATATCCTCGATGAGACAGCTCACGATGTAACTCTTCGATACGATGACAATGCACCGGATGTTGTTGTAGCAACTCTTAAGCTTGTCAATGTACCGACAGAGCCTAAGCTTCCACAGACAGGCGACAATGCAAATCCGCTTCTTTATCTTGGAATTGGTGCACTTGCACTTATTACAGGTGTTGGAGTAGGACTTCGTGGAAGAAAGAAAAAGAATAAACAGTAACAATTAACCTTGCGGGGAATGTAAGCCAGTGACTTATGTTCCCTGCTTTTTTTGATTTGGAGGACAAACAGTGGTAGGAGAAAGAATCAGATATTACAGAAAACGACAAAAAATGACACTCAGGGAACTGGGCGAGAAAAGTGGTTTTGAAAATAGAGGTGATGTAAGAATTGCCCAATACGAAAATGGTTCAAGAGTTCCAAGGACGGGAACGTTGAACAGGATTGCAAAGGCACTTGGTATTCCGCCAGAAGAATTATTCTGTGAGAACTGTAGAAAGTGCATGTTTCTCAAGAATTATTACAGAAAGAAAAGAAAATCTCATACCACTTTTGATATGGGAATCGAAGAAGACAACAGTTACAGAGAACACAAAAATCCTGATGATGAAGGGATTTTATATGACAATTTAGATTAAGGAGGAACCGTAATATGATGAATTACGAGATTTTTAAGGAAGTAGTAAAAGAAAAGTTTATGGATTATATGCCTGAGAAATTCAAAGGAATGGAGCTTGTGGCAGAGCCAGTGGAAAAGGTAAATGTGACTCTTGATGGCATCATCTTAAGAGAAGAAGGCAGGAACATTTCACCTACGATTTATATCAATGACATGTATAAGAAGTATCAGGACTGTGGCGATCTTGAGGAAACACTTATGGCTGCATGTGACTTCATGGAAAGGGCATATGAGCAGACTCCGGTTGTTGATGTGGACAGCATTATGAGGGATGCTAACGAGAAGATTGTATTCCAGCTCATCAATACAGAGCAGAATAAGACATTTTTGGAACAGGTGCCGCACAGAGAGTTCCAGGATCTTTCTATTGTGTATAAGGTAATAATCAGTGCAGATAAGGATGCGGTGCAGAGTTCAAAAATTACAAATGAATTTGCGAAAAGACTTGGAATGAGCGAGGAACAGCTCTTTAAGTGTGCAGCGGAAAACACAAGAAGACTCTTCCCACCTGTCGTTCGTAGCATGAATGACATTATGAGAGAAATGTTCGCAAGGGATGGGATGCCACAGGAGATTGCAGATATGATGATAGCCGAGATTCCACCGGAGCAGACGATGTGGGTGATTTCCAATGAAAAGGGTATCAATGGTGCAGCATCCATGCTTTATGAGAATGAGCTTCATGAGCTGGCAGAGAGTTTAGAGAGTGACCTTTATATTCTCCCTTCGAGCGTGCATGAGGTTATTGCAGTATCTTCAGATATGGGAAGCCCTGAGATGCTTGCACAGATGGTAGTCGAGGTAAATATGCAGGCGGTGTCTTTGGACGAGAGACTTTCCAATCAGGTATATCACTATGATAAGGATTTAAGAAAACTCACCCTTGCAACTGATACACCAAACAAGAGACTTGATGGTATCGTTGCAGAACCTCCCCTTGTATATGATGCGAAGGAAAAGTCCAGATAGGAGGCAGTTATGGAGCAGGAACTTACAATGGAAGAACTCATTGCTCTCATAAACAGCCAGAAAGGTGACTTTGTTATCCGTGTCGAGTTTGGAGAGGAGGCGGTGTCTGATGCCAAAGAAGAATGACTTCAAGCTTGATGTGGTTTCGGTAAGACTTGTAAAGGATGCTCCGATTTATTCGGAGCACACCTTTAACAATCCGGCGGATATAGCTGCTGTCATGGGAGACTGTATGTGCCAGTTTGACAGGGAAGTAGTGTGTGTGGTCAATCTAAGGTCAGATTTAAAACCTATCAATGTGCATTTTGCAAGTGTTGGTTCTTTAAATGAGGCAATGGCACATCCGAGAGAGCTGTTTAAATCAAGTATCTTAAGCAATGCTGCAAGCATGATGTTAATCCATTGTCATCCATCCGGAAATGTATTCCCAAGCAAGGCAGACACGATGATGACAGACCGCATGAACAAGCTGTGTGAACTGATGGGAATACCGCTCATTGACCATATCATAGTCGGTGGAGACAATCGTGAATTTTTCAGTTTCAGGGAAAAAGGCATGATTGATAATCCTAAGATTACCCTGAGCACAGATTACCGGACACTTGATATCAAGTCACCGCTTGTAGCAGAGCAGGGAAAGGCAAGGTGAAAGCATGGATGGAAGATTTACGGATGAAGAGCTTGCCATAGCAAAGAGTGTTGACCTGTGTGCAGTGGCAGAAAGCCTTGGGTATACAGTAAAGAGGATTGGCAAATACCACACTTTAAAGGAGATGGATTCCATCCGTATCTATAACAGAAGCCATTGGTACAGATGGTCAAGGCAGTTTGACAAAGGCAACAATGGCGGCTCACAGATAGATTTCTTGCGGGTGTTTTGTGGAATGAGTGTAAAAGAGGCTGTGTTCTGGCTTTTAGATTTTGCAGGATACAGAAGAATCGAGAATCCTGTAAAGCAGCCACTTGTTCATCAGGTATCGCAGAAGCAGGCAGAGGAGAGAAAGCCATTTGTCCTACCGGAACCGGCAGGAGATAATTCCTATCTTATTTCATATCTGAATCAGGAGAGAGGAATCAGCAGAGCAGTCATAGATCTGTTTTTAAAAGATGGATTGATTTATGAGAGCAGGCATTACCACAATGTTGTTTTCAAGGGAAATGATAAAAATGGAGTGACAAGATTTGCAAGTATGCGGGGAGTGTTTGATAAGCAGGGTAAGCCATTCAAGTGTGATGTCACAGGAAATGATAAGAACTATGGATTTAATGTGGTAAATGTTAACAGTACAGAGCTTGTAGTATTTGAGGCTGCAATCGACCTTATGAGTTATGTGGATATCTTCACGGATTATGAATCAAATAAGCTGGCACTTGGGATGCTTGCAGATGCACCACTTGAGACTTTTCTTCGGGAACATCCGCAGATTACTTCCATCCGGTTCTGCCTTGATGGAGATGAGCCGGGGAGAAAAGCAGCAGCTGAACTTATGAGAAAGTATTATGAGCTTGGATATGAGGTAGAAGACTGTCCGCCTCCAGCCGGATATAAGGATTACAACGAGTGGCTTGTAGCGGCAAAGCTTAATCTGAACAGGATGAATAAGCGAGCAGATGAACCAGTCAGGGCATGAGAAATCGGATTTTGATGTGTGGGGGCAGAAAGCGCCCCCAAAACAGCAAAGTGGGGGCAGAAAGCGCCCCCAAAATGTCAAAGTGGGGGCAAAAAGTGCCCCCGCAATTTGGACACGACAAAATCCAGATGAAAGGCAGTA
>ENA-OPEN01000640-OPEN01000640.1-human-gut-metagenome-genome-assembly--contig:-NODE-640-length-11787-cov-2.002216_pt1 | contig 11787 bp, 20 predicted proteins | sample MGYA00241298_ERZ501530 | MGnify/ENA primary metagenome ERZ501530 (study PRJEB25962, sample SAMEA2042386) | human gut metagenome | biome: human gut; feature: human-associated habitat; material: faeces... | reverse complement strand
CGCATTTAAATGCGTTTTTTTTGTTGATATTATTACAACTAATATTTACCATAATCTGACATAATATTGCATTATTTAATATATTACACTAATTAATAACATAATCGCCCTTTTTTATTTATTTTTTCTAGTAATTATATTATCATTAATTATCTTTATTTCTTCATCAGAAAATACAGTAAATGTATTAGCTACGCCATCCCTATTATCTTCTAAACAATATTGGTAAGCATAAATATCATTCAAGGGACCCCACCCACCAACTCCAAATTTATTATCATCAACAATTGGATTATAGAACTCATCACTATTTTCTGAAGTAATTAAAACTTGTTCAGACATTTCATTATTGTAATCATAATAATAAAATTCAACTTGATATTGTGTACCACATTTACTTACACTATCAATATATAATTTATAGTTTCTATTTATCTTTGGTGCATTAATTCCAAAGTCAACTTTATTTATCATGGAAATAACTTTTTTTGTTTCACTGTTTATCTTGGATGTTTCGTTACCACAGCCACAAACTCCCAATAAGATAATTCCACATAAAAAAACATATTTGATTTTTTTCATTTTACTTCTCACTTTCTTCATTAAATCAACAATTTACCAATTTACACTTAATTCTTTTGTATAATTTAACACAACCAGTCTTATAAACACATTTTGTTACCTTACCAATTGTTGCATCTTACTATGGCATTTTATTTTTCAACCTTTTTTATAGATGAATAACCATGAATACATAGTATTCCGCCAATCACAATCAAAATACCTTTTAATCCAACGCATACAGTATCACCTAAACGATTAATATTATTAGCTGCTTTCGCGCTAGCATTTTGAATACCAGTATATGCATCTCCACCATAAGTCTTACTATCTGTTGATGTGCCATTATAGCTTAATGATAAACCCCAAACAATGGCTACAACACCAACAATTATATATAATAAACCAGGTAGAATATGCCCATCAATATGATACATTATATTATTACCACCATTATAAGATATTTCATCTTCATCATTATGTATTGAGCATCCACAATTTGGACAAAATTCACTATCAAAAATAACATCAGCACCGCACTCACTACATTTTATTAATTGGTCTTCCTCTACAAAAACACCACAATAAGGACATCTTACTGCTTTATCACTTATCTCTTTTCCACATTCATTACATTTTATCAACGCCATTTTTACACCATCCTCACAACTTATACAGAAATATTTACATTATATTTACTAACTGAATAAACTTTAAAATTAATTCTAAACCACTACAAACTATACCAATTATTGCAAAATTTTTACTTTTTTTGTTTTTTGCATTTGAATATCCAATAATTGATAAAGTTAAGCCTGTTGCTGAAACCAAACCAAAAAAATCTATAAAAAAGGATACAATTCCAACAATCATCCCACTTAAACAAAGTGAATCGCATTTATCTTCATTTGTATAATTTCTAATACTATAATTTGGACAACCACAATTTGAACAAGATAAATCACTAGATACAAACCTTTCCCCACAATCACTACACTTTACATAAGTTGTTACAGCATTTCCACAATTTGGACAAGTTTTAGCTTTATCACTTATCTCTTTGCCACATTCACTACATTTTATTAAAGCCACAATTTTTCCCTCCTCATTAAATTACAATTTTACTATTATAATGCTACCAACAAACACCAAAAAAGCCAAGATAAATATAGCAATTATCTTAGTTATAATATCTTGATAAGTATCTTTATACTCATCTGGTTGTATTTTTATATTTTTTTTATCTTTTATCGGAGCACCACACTTAATACAATACTTAATTTTATCACTTATTTCTTTTCCACACTCATAACACTTTATCAAAGCCATCTTTATCACTCACTTTCTACTATTGGGAAACAATAAATAAAAATCCAATAAATAGGACTACACTGCTTATAATCACAGATATTAACCCCATTGTCTTTGCAGAATTATTCTTACCCTTATTAGAATTTAATACAATAATTCCTAATATTAAACCGATAAATGTTGTATATCCCAACAAAGAACATATTAGCGCTGCTATTGATAAACCATAATTTTCTCCCTTTGTATCATTGCCATTACCAACAACACTTTTAAAAACTAATCCACAACTAGGGCACAAGGAAGCCTTACTACTTAGTTGTTTATCACATTCAGGACAAAACATTACATTATTTTTAAATCCACAATTTGGACATATTGGTGCTCTGTCACTCATATCTTTTCCACATTCGCTACATTTTATTAATGCCATAAGTTATATACTCCTTTCTATTTTAAATTATAACATATATTGGACAAACTGTCCATATATTTTGTTGGACATTTTGTCCATAATATAAATAGGATGGTGAAAAAAATGCATGATGACACTTATTATTTTGATATAATCAGATATAATATAAAAAGAATTCGTGAAAACAAAGGATTAACTCAACAACAATTAGCAGATAAAGTTGGCATTACTATGAATTATCTTGCTAAAATAGAAAGTAAAAAAATGCAAAGAGGTTTTACAATAGTAATACTCGGAAGAATTGCAGATGCCTTAGAAATAGACATTGCAGAACTATTTACACCAATAGAAAAAGGAAAAGAATAATAACTAACTATTCTTTTCCTTTTCATATTCATTCATTTTTTCTTTTATCCACACTGGTAACATATCCTTCAAAGGTAAAAAACCTCTTCTAGTTTCAACAATTTTATTTTCATCATCGCAACTTAAATAATAAATATCTTTTATTGAAACTTTTAATTTTTTTTCCTCATCATCAATATCCAAAATTAAAACATAGACTTCATCCCCAACAGCAACAAATTTTTCAATATCATCTACAAAATCATTTGATACTTCAGATATATGACACAAACCAGAATACTCACCTACACTAACAAAGAAACCAAAATCAGATATTCCCGTTACTTTAGCAAGTACAATATCTCCAACATTTAACATACTTCACCTTCTTACATCTTAAGTATAACAAAAAATACTAGACAAAAGCAAGGATTTCATTATATAATACCCCTAGGTGATTTAAAAATGGATAAAAATGAATTAATAGATAAAATAAAAACAATGGTTGATGAACTAAGACCATACTTAAACATGGATGGCGGAGACATAGAATTTATAAAATATGAAGATAATTATCTTTATGTTCGCTTAACTGGAGCATGTCAAAGCTGTATGTTTCAAGATAACACATTAAATGAAGGTGTACTAAGCTTTTTCCAAGCTCAAATACCTGAACTTGAAGGAGTAATTAATGTCCCTCTATAATCCAATCTATTTTATCTAACTTAACATATTTAGATATTTCTAAATATGTTTTTTTTAAGAACTCTTCAAATTCATTACTTCTTTTAACTATCTTAACTAATTCTTCCTCACTTACATTCTTATTCATAACAGCTTCATATAAATCAAAATAATATGTTGGATATAACATTCTAGCATAAAACATATGATATTCATATATATTTAATCTTCTAATACTTAAATAACTTCTTAATTCATCTAAACAATATTCCATATCTTTTTTAAAAAACATTGCTTTTAAATATTCTGCTACATCTCTAACTTCTAAATCAAATATAAAAGAAAGTGGGTTCATATAATTTAACTTATAGTTTGGAAAAAACACTCTTCTATGGGATAAAACTATTCTACCATTACTTATTCCCCCATATTTTAAATTAGCATTATTTACATAACTAATGGCATTTTCAGAAAGACCAATATAATAACTAAAAGAACTATTAACAACACTTTTTTCTATACCTAACTCTCTTATTTGATATTCAAAATAATCAACTTTTTCACTCCATAATGTCCCCCAATTATTTCTATAAAGATTAGACTTATTATTATTTAATACTAACTTATTACTTATATTTACTATATCAAAAATATCATATTCTTCCATCATATTACTTACTTTAAAAAGTATATAGTCATATTCATTTACTTTGGTTAAATAACTATTATTTCTATTTCTTATTACTTCATGAACATTAATTCCTTTTAAAATCATTTCGTTACATACATTTATTATATCTTCTAATTCTTCTATACCACGATTATAAAACACAAAAAAGAAATCTTGATTTTCTACTTTTACATGATATTTCCCATCAAGTTCTTCAATTGTATCTATATCTAAATTATAGTAATATTCCAATGTTTCTTTCATATTACATAATATTAAAAGAAATAGACTTTTATGTCTATTGTTTAAGTAAAATAAATTTGTTATAATATGATTAGTATGAACAAATGGAAATAAAGGCTAACAAGTATACTGGTAAAGACATACTTAGATTTATTCATGAAAATACAAATTTAACTCAAAAAGAGATTGCTAAAAACATTGATAAATCCAGAGATTGACAAGCATCAAATGAAATCAGAAGACCTATAACTTAGAAATAATAATAAAAGATAAGCAATAAAAAACTTCATATCATTTCAAGATACGAAGTTTTTATTTTTTTATTTATTAAATTTAGCAACTAATGCATCAAACATGTTTTCACAAGCTTTTAAGAAAGCTTCTTTATCAGCAGTAAAATCAACTGGTACATCATCATGTTCTTCTGGAATTTCTTCCACACTTGGCATTGGAGCAACTTTTTCTGTATAAGCTGGAACTTCTGCAACGCTTTGAGCTTCTACTGGTGCTTCAGGCATAATCGGTGCTATTGGAGTTACATTTGCTTCTGGCATTTGTGGAGCAACTGGAGCATCATTCATTACAATTGGACTTTCCACAACTTCTGGTGTTTGAACTGGAGTAGCTTGAACAACTGGTTCAACATTTACTTCTGGAGTTTCTAAAGTAACTTCTTCATGAACAACAGGTTTATAACTATTCTTTAAAGCTTCAAATGAAGCAACTGGTAAAGTTAATTGTTTAAAGAAAGTATCTTCACTACTTAAAACATTTCCAACATTAACATATTCCATTTGATTACCAGAAATAATTAATCTTAAAGCTTCCTTAACAGCATTCCATTCACTATCAGGAACAATAACTAAACTTCCATTTTCTAATTTAGAAACTAAAATAATTGGTAATCCCATTGTACCATTCATTTCATTATCTAAAACTACATATTCCCCACCATTACTTTTAAAAGCAGTAACAATTGGTTTTTCCAAAACATTTCCAGATACAGTATTTATCTTTAATTTTTCCATACTATTCAAATCCCTTCTTTTTTATTCTCTTTAATTATAACAAATTATTTTATCTTTTTCAATATAAAATATTTACATCCATAAGCACAACAATTTTCAATATATTCTTTTACTTTACTTATATCATTAATTGCTTTAAAATACTTATTATCTTTATCATTAAACCCTTTAAGTCTTACTTTACCATATGCATAATCTCCTAAAATATAATCAAAACCATCATAATATTCTGTAATCTTACCCTCTAAATCTTCTATATTTAAAGCATCTTTAACATTTTCGATTACTTCATATTTTTTATCATCTATAACAACAATTTCCATAAACCCTCCTAAACTAAAATAAATAATACTATACCTAACAACATTAATACTGTACAAATAACACTTAAAACTAATAATATATCTACATACCCATTACCACTAGTTACTTTATTATTTTCTTTTACTATTCTCTCTATTTCTTTTTCTAACAAATACTCTTTATTAATAGCATTTTCTCTTATCTTAAAATAATCATATACTTGTGAATTAATCTTATCTATTTCACTACTATCTAAATTCTTAACATAATCATAATTATAATTAATCATTTCATATGCTAACGCATTTAATAAATGTTTTTCTTTTGGTAATATTATTTTAACATTTTCTTTCATTTCTATTCTAAAATATCTATCTATTTTCAAAATATCTTTAGCATGTAAATAATTAAATGATACCCTCAAAGGATTAGTTGCATAAGGAGTATATAATAAATCGTAAAACTCTCTTACTTCATCATTAGTTATATAAAAATTTAATTTCTTTTTTATAAACATATCTATTAATTCTTTTTGTATTATTATAAAATATGGATTTCTTTTTCTAAATTTATCATTATTATTAGCATTCTCAAACTCATAAAACAATTCCATATTTGATAAAAATACTTCTACATCCATTTTACTATATCCAAACTTACATAAGTTTTCTTTTAATAAATCTTCATCCCCCATTACTTTAGGATTTATTATATCAAGTTCACTGTATATACTAACAAGCATTCTAATAACCACTACTAAGAAAGAGTTATACATAACTCCTTTTACATTATCATTACTATCTAAGTAACAATCACAAGCTTTAGTAAATGCATTATTAATAAATACTTTATCCACTATTCTTCACCTTACACAAAATTATACCACACATTTTACTACTTGCAAACAAGAATATCACTACTTTTACCTGTACTTAACACAAATTATTCAATTTGTTTTGTTAAACTATTACTTTTACTTTGAATTAAACCACCATAAACTTCAGGAACTCGACCATTAACAACAGTTGATGCCACTAAAACATCATAATCAATTTTACTACTCTTTTCCACCACTGGACTTATTAAATTTGTATCAAGCACAACAGTAACATATATTTCTACCAAAGCATTATTAATTCCATAATCAGTAATTTTAGTTTTAATATTAGTTAAAACTGAACCCACAAAATTAATTGGAACATAAATACTTGGACCTAAATTAGATAAAAACATATCTTTACTATTTATAAACATTGGCATTTTTAGAGCAATACCATTTTTTCCACTAATTATATTTTTAAGATTAATATTATTTTCACCATGTTCTAATTCACTAATTGCACTTTCAAGTTCTTGCGTAACAACCTCTAAAGCAAAATATGCTTGGTCCATATCATATGTTACATAAAGTATTTCACCATCTTTATTTTTATTAATAACTATAATATCTTTCATTACATCATCTTTTAACAAATCATAATTAATATTATTACTTAAAAAACTCTCCATAAACTCATTTAATTTAATAAAAGATACTTCTATTAAATTATCACTAGCTACTCTACTATATATATTAAAAAGTAAAATTGTCAAAAAAAATATCAAAGTTACTACTCCTAAATAAACCTTCGATATTTTAACTATTTTTCTTTTCTTAAACTTTTTCATATTAAATAATATGATTATATAACAGATTTTATAAATAAAACTAATCCCACTACAAACACTATTATAACTAATGCTATTAATATTTTAATTCCTATTCCTAACTTTTCTTCATCTACAAAATCATTACTATCATCTTCAAAATCTTTCTTCTTAAATAAATTATCTGTATAAAAAGAATTATCTATTACTTCTTCTTTATCCTTATTTTCTTTCTCTTTTTCTTTTACTTCTGTAATTGTAGTTACACTAGTAATACTATCATAAACTTGTGTATTATCTTCACCCTTTAAATCTGTTAATATATCTAACGGATCAATATCTTCTTTAACACTTTCCTTTTTCTTAGCTTCATTTATTGTAATAGTATTTATTAAATTCATTAAATTTTCTTCTGGGTCAATCTTTTTTTCTTCTGTATCTTCTTTTACATCTAAATTCAAATTATTTAATATATCATATTGTGTATTTCTTAACTTCTTAGCTCTAATTTCTTCATATGTTTCAACTTTTTCATCTTTAGCTTTTTCCAAAACTTTAGTTAAATCATATTCTTTTGTATCATCAACACTTATTCTACTTACTTCTTCTTGAGGTTCTATTCTAATACTTTTTCTTTTCGGAGCACTATTATATCTTTTATCAAGAATTTTTTTAATTTGTTCAACATCTATTTCTTTTTCTTGATTACCAATAACTGTGGCATTACTACGCACACTAAAATTATCCAAGGCGCTATCATTTATTTCTTTATATAAATCACTATTTTTAGCAACCCTTGACATACTTCTAGATTCATTATATTTATCAATTCTTGTTTCCATTTTCAAAACCTCTATACTCATAATAACATATTTAAGAATATTTTTAAAGCATAAATAATTGATTTTTTTAAAACTATCCACTATAATAAAAAAAGGAGGGCATAATGAAGAAACTAAATGTTAATGAAAATTGCATCGGCTGTGGAATGTGTGCTGCTATTGACCCCGAACATTTTGAAATAGTTGATGGTCTATCACAAGCTACAAATAGTGATAATTTAGATAGTAAGGACCTAGAAAATGCTATAAGTTCTTGTCCAACTGCAGCTATCGAAATCATTGAAGAAGAAAATTAAAATGCTAAGTCTCTAAACTTAACATTTTTTTAATGCATATAATTTTTTAATTTCTTTAATACTAAGTTTCCTATATTCACCAGATTTAAGTCCATCTAAAGTTAAAAAGGCATAACTTACCCTACTCAATTTAATAACATCAATTCTCATACTTTCAAATATTTTTTTAACAATATGATTTCTTCCTTCAACAATTGTAAGTTCCACAATTGATGTGTTCTTTTCTACATCCTTTTTTCTTACTTTAAATCTTTTTATATCAACTTTTCTATTATCAATAACAATACCTTTTTTTAATTTATTTATATCATCCTTATCAAGTACTTTATTTATTTTAGCAACATACGTTTTTTCTATTTCATAACTTGGATGCATAAGCATATTAGCAAAATCTCCATCATTAGTTAAAATAATTAAACCTGTTGTATCATAATCAAGTCTTCCAACTGGATATATTCTAGCTTCAGTATTTATTAAATCCCTAACTGTTATTCTTCCCAATTTATCTTCCACACTACTTATTACTTGTCTCGGTTTATTAAGTAAATAATATTCATGTTTTACATCCTTATTTATAATAACACCATCAATACTTATTATATCATTAGCTAGAACTTTAGTACCTAGCTCAGTTATTACTTTACCATTTACTAACACTTTACCATGTCTAATTAAATCTTCTGCTTTTCTTCTTGATGCATAACCATATGATGCTATAACTTTTTGTAATCTTTCCATATTGGTCTCCTTCAATTAAATTATAACATGATTTTAAATAAATTAAAACAATATTAGAAAAATATCGCCGTTAAAATAAAAGCAATTGTAATACCAATTAAGTCCGCAATTAACCCCACTACCAAAGAATACCTTATTTTTTTTACTCCAATTGAACCAAAATACAAAGCTAAAACATAAATTGTTGTATCAGTACACCCCTGAAGAACACTTGCAAGTCTTCCAGCATAAGAATCAGGTCCATAATTCATAAATATATCATTCATTATAGCTAAAGTAGCAGTACCTGATATCGGTCTTAAAATAGCCATTGGTAAAATATCTAAAGGAATGTTAAATTTCATTAAAAATCCTTCAAAAACTCTTAATATTTCATAAACAAAATTACTATCAAGAAAAATATTTATTGCAAAAACCATCGCTAAAACATTTGGAAATATATTAACAGATATCTGTAACCCTTCTTTAGCACCTTCTAAAAAAGAATCATATAAATTAACTTTCTTTATAAAACCATAAAAAACAACAAAAAAGACAAAAAGAGGTATAACTATCTTAGATAAAATGTTCAATTTTTACCTCGCTTTCTTATAAAATAATCTATTAACACAGCTCCAATACATGAACAAAATGTTGCAATAGCACCAGGCACAATTATTTCTGAAGGATTAACTGACCCATACGATATTCTTAAAGCAAGCACAGTTGTTGGTACAATTGTTACTCCTGCTGTATTTAAAACTAAAAATGTAATCATCGGTACACTAGCAGTATCTTTTTTATCATTTATTTTTTGCAGTTCACTCATTGCTTTTAATCCAAATGGTGTTGCAGCACTTCCAAGTCCCATCATATTAGCAGCAATATTTGAAGCTATATAACCTAAAGCAGGGTTATCTTTTGGAACACTTGGAAAAAGTTTTGATAAAATTGGCTCTAAAAACTTTGCAAATTTAACAAGTAACCCAGCATCTTCAGCAATTTTCATAATGCCACTCCATAAAACTATAACAGGAAATATAGATAACATAAGCTCCAAAGCCTCTGCCCCATTAGTTAAAATACTTTCATTTATATTGGCTACGTTACCAGTTAATAAGGAATAAACAATACCAATAATTATTAAGAAAAACCAAATATAACTTACCATCCTAGCCACCTCAAGAACTTTGTCCACCAACTAACATGTTCTTTTACTTCTTCTTTTTTAACATAAATATTTTCTTTTCTAATAACATTGCCATTTAAACTAACACTTACATAACCCACTACATCTCCAGAAGAATATTTTTCTTCATCAAACAAATCATAATTTACATCAATTTTATCTTTATTTTTATTTTTTACACTTATATATATATCTTCATCTAAATACAATGTATCATTTTTATAAACTTTTTCATCTTTTATCTTTATATTATCTTTACTAAGTACTTTAACTGCTTCATAATTTCTAAATATTTCTTCATACATATTTTTATGGTCTAAAAAGTCATTTCCATCATTTAATGTTACCACCACAACATTTATATTATTTCTAGAAGCAGTTGTTACCAGTGTTCTTCTTGCTTTTTTGGTAAATCCTGTTTTACCCCCTGTAATATAATCTTCACTATGTAACAATTTATTTTTATTTGTCCATCTATAAGTTTTATCACTTGACTTAGCAACATAATTTTTAGTACCAAATATTTCTCTAAAAGTTTTATTATTCATAGCATACTTTGTTATTAAAGCCATATCATAAGCAGTAGAATAATTAGCACTACCATCATTTTCCTCTAAACCATGAGCATTTACAAAATTACTATTTTTCATTCCTATATTACTTGCCAGTTCATTCATAAGGTGAGCAAATCCTTCCATAGAACCTGCAACATTCTTAGCTAAAACAACCGCTGCATCGTTACCACTTCGCATAATAAGACCATAAAGCAAATCTCTAATTGTTATTTTTTCCCCAACATTAATATATATAACACTACCATATGCTTTTAAAACTTCTTTTCCTACAGTTATTTCTTTATCAATATCAATATTTTCTATTGTAACTATCGTTGTCATTATTTTTGTAATACTTGCAATCAATCTTTTGTCATCTTTATTTGCATCAAAATATACATAATCATTATCTAAATCAACTGCTACCATACTTGAAGCACTCATAGCAACAACATTAAATGGTATTAAAAGCATAATTAATAGTAATATTTTTTTCATTAAAATCCCCTATAAAAGATTATGAAATAAAACATTATTATATGTATATTAGAATGTAATCAAAAAGAAGAACTTTATTTCAGTTCTTCTTTTAGTTTTTCGACATCTTCACATGAAAGTTTAGTCATTTTGGCAATAAACTCAATATTGCAATTTTCTTCTAACATAGCTTTTGCAACATCTAACTTAGCATCAGCCATGCCTTCTTCATAATCTGCTTTATCAAGAGCTTCTTTGTCATAATAAAGTTTTCTATCAAAATCATCTGTTATTGACTTTGTCACTTCAACAATTTTTGCCATAAAATCATCTCCACTATACATATCCCATAAATCCGCTTCTTTATTGCATACTAATATATAAAGCAAATTCATTAAAGACTCTTTGTCTTCCTTAATAATAGTATAATCCTTATCAAAGATTTTTGCAAGATTAACATCAAAGATTTCAAATATTGGATGTAACTCTTGTTTTGTTTCAACATCTA
>ENA-OPEN01000638-OPEN01000638.1-human-gut-metagenome-genome-assembly--contig:-NODE-638-length-11839-cov-3.561185_pt1 | contig 11839 bp, 9 predicted proteins | sample MGYA00241298_ERZ501530 | MGnify/ENA primary metagenome ERZ501530 (study PRJEB25962, sample SAMEA2042386) | human gut metagenome | biome: human gut; feature: human-associated habitat; material: faeces... | reverse complement strand
GGCTTTGTGATTTTTTAAGAATAAGAGAGTTTTGACACACCCTCCTACATTTATAGCATGTGTTCAAATTATCTGCCAAATTGTGCTTGATTAATAACGCATTCAACATAATCAGGCTTTCTTGAAATTTTGTCAACTTTTAAGCCAAACACCTCCATTGAACCGCCTATTGTACTGTAATGGGCATCCAAAATCTCCCCATATATTCTCACATATTTTATCCATCCATCTTTGCCAAGGAAGTCAAAGTCATTAAAAAGCGCTCCGTATTCCTCTTGGTGAATTCTCATGCCACCATTTGGTAGTTTTTGAATAAACTGGTCTAATGGTGCATATATGTCACTCTGTCGCATTGTGCCAAATAATTGTCGCACCATCAGTTCACACAACTGATTCAATTTGTAATTAGACTCTGTTTTCACAGTGGTTTGAGGGTTGACCATTGAATAGGGCGGCGCTATCTTTGCTTCTCCATAAACGGCTCGTACAGGTCTTCCATAGAACCTGGTATCATCTACAACAACAATAGACTCACGGCCATCCTTGAATCGCAGGTTGAAAGCGGAATAATTGCTTTCATCCCTGGTGGAAGTCCAATATCTGCCGAGTTCTCCCACTCCTGCTATACGATATGAGCTACCAGCACCAGCAGCAGGAAGGAAGATCGAATTGCCGTTTTTGCCAGTCACCCTCCATCCCAGCTGACCATTCATACGTACCCAGGTCCATTTACATTCGCTTACCAGTTCTTCCATTTCTTCCTTCGTAGGAATTCTCCAACCTCCTCCTAATCTTAATGTCGCTATATCTTCTTGAGGCTCAAGAATCTTTTTGCCGTCATTTTGGGTGTACTTGAAAATGGAAGAATAAGAACCATGACATAAGCTATAGGTTTCCCAACCATAATTGTCTTTTGTTTCTTTCTCACCCCAAGCGAAATAATCACCTGCGTCTGCGGGAGACGAAGCACCTATATTGATTGTTGCCCATAATATACCTGAGGGCAATCCTAGATCCACTTTGTCATCCTTCATATTGTTTTTACCTCCAACAACTTTTGGCTTTGGCGTAGCAATGTCAAGTTTATGAACGCCATTAAAATAGCCTTTAAGGAAAATATGAAGTTCCGGATCTAGCTGAACATTTTTTTTATAAGCCAACTGCTTGTCTATAAAAGCATTTTTATTGAGATATAATCCATTACTGCCATATTTTATCATAAGAGGGAAAACCTGGTCTGCTACTTTAAAATCACCTGACGGAATTTTGTCCATCAGTCCCTTTGTCAAATAATCGAGTTCAAAATCAATTTTTCCTCCCTTACGCAAGTAAATATAAGAAGCTAGGTTTATAGCCTCTGCATCCAATTTTTCCAGGGTTATTTTACCGATACATTTTTCCAAATGTTCGATACTTTCTTTCACTACTTGATCAATAGACGATACTCCCTGGAGCGGTTCGTCTTTAGCTTTCCTAAACAAGAAATCAAAAAATCCCATATTTAATCTTTTTTATTTTTATTGCAGCTTTGCAAGAGAATATATCAACTTGCTTATAAATATACATGTTGCGTAGCGTGTAGGCAACAGAATTACTTTTGATGAAATCAGCCAGCAACTCTGTGGCATCTATAGAGTAACGCCCTGCAGCTTCCAGGGCGAAGTCCAAAATGATGGCCCTTGTCTTGTCCGTAGTGGACAATTCGAGAGTACCAACGCAAAGTGGTGAACTTGCGGTTTTCTTTCTTCTCTACTCCAATCTGGCTGGAGTGGATAGTTATATGTTTCATCCACACCCATAATACTCTTAATTCTGCGATTATCGTCATTTTTGCGAAAAAGCGTCGCGGATCTGATTTTGTTTTTGTATCTTTGCTCACCGCTTTGGAGTTTTGTCTTTATTCTTTGGCGATTATGAAGATACTCATTTTTAGTGAGATATACAAACTTCAGAGCCTTTTTTTATTTCAAAGTTACGTTAAATAACGCTTGTGAATCTTTACTTGCGAAGCTTTAGCAACATTTCTTTTACGCGCACGCAAATGCCTCGCTTACCTTGCGATAATGCTTGATATCGTAATTATTATTTTTTATCCACTCGTTCATTCTGTTGCCATACGCCTTCTCCGTCACTTTGGTTTTGAGCTTACATTCCTCAGTAAGAAATCTGAATACGCAAGCGCCCGGAATGGACTCTTCGATAAAGAATCCCTTTTCGCGCCACAAGATCATAAAGCACGTAATGATCCGATTCAGATAGTCCTTCGCTCCGCAAGTCAGTTTTCTTGCGGCAATCTTAAGCTTGAGTAGGAAATTGATAAACCGCTCCTTCTCGCGCTCGTACGTTTCCACGTCTATGAACGCTTCCCGAAAGCTACGTTTGCGGCGTCCCCGTGCCTTTCGCAATCCTTGTGTTGCGACACCCGCGGTGGCCTTGCCGCCAGCCTCCCCCTGTGGCGACGCATCGTTGGTGCTTTGGGGGCATTCGCCTTGAGAAGAAACGCCTTCCTGCGCGGGGATGGAAACCTTGAGCCCAACCGTCTCCGCTCCGAAGATCCCCTCTTCTTTTAGCAAACCGATGATCTCCTCTATCAGTTCATCGCTCCGCCTTTCAAGCTCCTTCATCTTTCGGTAGTCCATCTTTGGCGGGTAGGATCGGTCGCTGAGCGCATGATAGAGCTTGCAAATCTCACAAACCTTTGACTTTATCTCTTTCCGTAACAAAAACATTTTCACCCCATTCCTGTTTTTGAATTCTATTTGTTTGTGTGCTCCGTATTGGAAATAGACTCTGCTTCTCTCGTTAGCTCGATCGTCCTGCCATGGGCAAGGCGGCGCACCCTCATAGTCTCTCCAGCCTAAAGGCGTGGATGGCTCGTTCATCTGAGGGTGGAGTAGATCATCAAGGAAAGTTTCAACTGGAGGGCATGGATTTTCCTCAACCTTGATACTAATGCTACTTTTGAATCCAAAGAGAGCATACTGTACTTGGGGCTCTTTGCTCAGCTCATATAATCTCTTCTCCAAAGTTTCTTTAAAGTTTCCTGAAAAACCCATTAGTCTGTGTTTGTCGTGGTTTCGGTCTTCGTCCACATGACACAATTTGTCCGAGGAGCTTACAACGTGTAGTCCCCCGGTCCCAGCAAACAAGTCTGTTGCTGTTGGCTGACAATTGTCAGTCCGCTTGTTGTTCTTTTCCATTTTTTTAAAAAATGGGTTGACGACTCCTCCCGCGTGGAGGTTTATCAAAGGTCAAAGGTACAAACTTTAGTTGAAGACCGCAAGAATAATAGTGGAAAGTGATAGTTAAAATCAATTAATATGTTAATTGTGATATTCTTAAAAGACATTTTGTGCTATTTATGTATCTGTGCTATTTTGTCACTAATTATACCTATTTAACGGTGTATTTAACGGGAACTTAAGATGTGATCTTTCTCAAGTCTGTCTTTCTGTTAGCTGATCTCTTTTTTAGTAGTCAAATTTATTGACCAATCCCTTGCGGTTTTCTTTGGGGATTGCATATATAATGGTATATTGCTAACAAGCAGTTTGCCCCGCTTGTCGGGGCAGGGTGGGGCAGTCTGCGAAATGTGCCTTGCGCCACCCGTGGAGCAGAGGCGGAAACTCGCTTTTTTCTTAGGTCGTATGGATGGGAATGCTTACCTTTGCGCCCGGAGGTCCATAAGCCTTCCGCTTGCGCCAGGTCTACTCGGATAGGAGGAGCAAGGGAAAGGGCGGGGCCGATGGACTATATAAATAAGGTGTAAGAGAAATGTGGAGGGACTGTAAAGCGATGGAAGCAATAGATGTGGAAGCAATAGATGTGGAAGCAAAAGATATGAATCGGAAGGACAAAGAAGTAAAGGACATGAGTCAAGTTCATCTGACCCCCTTGTCGGCAGTTGTCGATGAGGTGTGGGGCGAGAAGGGCAGTCCTCGTCGCGACGCCATGGAGAGGCGGCTGCAGGCCGAGGTCGAGCGCGGTCGGGCGGGCCGAGACGGGTAAACGGATGACGTAGCCAAGCGCCCCCCTGCCGCCAAATCTTGCCCTGAGTCTCCCGCTCCTCCGTCGCTCCAACGCTCGGCCTGCGGCCAGTTGCGCCCGTTGATATTCCCTCCAAAAACTGCTCTTGCGCGATTTTTCTTGGGGAAAAGTTTGGAAAGCCAAAGACTATTCTTACCTTTGCATCGTCAGTCCTCGCCAAGCCTCTTCACAATGCTCAAATCGTGCGAGGCGTTTTTTTGTTTATGCCCCCTTGCGCACGGACGGTCCTACGGCCTTTGCCAAACGGCATGGATTCCTCAGAACATAGGCATCCTCGGAAAATCAGAAAAAGCCTGTCAGCTGAGGAAGAAGGTCTCGACCAGCGAGCGCAGTTGCTCGTCGGTCAAGTGGTCCGTGGCTTCTTATGTCTTATGCGTTGCACTTTCTTTTCCTTCCTGATCAGGTAGGGCGAGGGCGGCAGCTCCGGCAGCAGGTCGTCCAGGGCCTCGATCTCTCCTATCGCCTTCAGCAGCAGGAGAAACGTGGCGAGCGAGATGTTGTCCGCGGCGCCGCTCTCAAACTTGTGGATGGTCGTGGTCGTGAGGCCCGACTGCTCCGAGACCTCCTTCTGCGTCATGTTGCTGCGCAGGCGGTAGTCCTTGAAGCGGGCGCCAAGGAGCTTCACCAGTTGGGGAATCGCATACTCGTAATAGTCCGTCATGAGGCTTTTTTAATTTATATTGCGCTATAAGTTATGCTCGATTTTTGGCCTTATCTTATATTCCGCTTATATTTATATCGCATGCAAAAATACGCGTTTTTTTCCGTCTGTGCAAACATTCCCGGGGAAATCCTTCTCCCGCCCACCATTTTTTTTATAACAAAATACAGGCAACCGAGGAAACAAAAATCAGGCAACTGAGGAAACAAAAAGCAGGCAACTGAGGAAAAGCCAAAAAAAAAGCAGTATCTTTGCATTGGCATATCTAAAAGACAGATGATGATGAAGTACTTGGATCCTAAGGCAGACCTCACGTTCAAGAAGATATTCGGCAATCATCCCCAAAGACTGATCAGCCTTCTGAACGCACTCCTGCCACTCAGCGAAGCGGAGCAGATACACGCGATAGAGTATCTGCCAACGGAACTTGTGCCCCAGCTCGAAGGGGGCAAGAACACTATTGTGGATGTACTCTGCACGGATTCACGAGGCCGAAAATTCTGCGTGGAAATGCAGATGGAATGGTCGGACGCTTTCCAGCAGCGAGTACTGTTTAATGCATCCAAGCTCTACGTGAGTCAGGCCAAAAAGGGCGGAAAATACAGCGAGCTCCAACCTGTGTATTCCCTGAATCTGATAAACGACGTCTTCGAGCATGACACTCCAGATTTCATCCACAACTACCGCATTGTGCACGACAAGGACAGCAACAAGGTGATTGAAGGCTTGCATTTCACCTTCATAGAGCTGCCGAAGTTCACTCCTCATTCCATTGCCGACAAGCGTATGATGGTGCTATGGCTCCGTTTCCTCACGGAGATCAATTCAAATACGAAGGAGATTCCTGCCGACCTGCTTAATGATCCGGAGATAGGAAAAGCCGTGGAGGAGCTGGAGATATCCGGCTTCACGGATGCCGAGCTCCGGGCCTATGACAAATTCTGGGATTCAGTAAGTGTCGAAAGAACCCTTCTGGATGACAGATACCAGAAAGGCAGGGAAGAGGGTAAAGAAGAAGGAATTGCTGAAGGAATGGAAAAGGGCATGGAGCAAGGCATGAAGAAAGGTAGAGCAGAAGGCATGAAGAAAGGCTTGAAGCAAGGAATGGAGAAAGGTATGGAGCAAGGCATGTCCCAGCGAAGCCTTGAGATTGCCAAGAAGATGCTGGCAAAGGGTATGGATGAAGCAACGGTCATGGATATGACTGGGCTGTCGGCAGAGGAGATGAAGCTGCTGAAAGCAGAGCTGTAGATTGCAAATATCACAATATAATCGAGGTAGTGTTTTCCCAATCCCTTGCCTTTTCCCGAAAAATTGTCTGCAAATAGTGGTTTGTCTGGAAAATGTTGTAAAAGTTGTACTTGTCGTGTCCCCATGTCTGCCATTCCCCTCCGCCACAAGGCGAGGCGATACGGGAGACTTCCGGGGAAGGTCCTGTATCGCTCGGGGGGTGATCATCTACAGATAGGGGGATATAGATTGGGGGTCTATATGGGGCAGGGACGGCTAATCGCGATCGTGCTTGTCGTGCTTGTGATGCTTGCCGGGTCGTCCATAGCCTCGGTCGTGCTTGTCGTGCTTTCCCGGACGTCCATAGCCTCGGTCGTGCTTGTGATGCTTGCCCGGGCGGCCATAGCCTCGGTCGTGCTTTCCCGGACGGCCATGATGCTTGTCGAAGCGGGGGCGATGGTGGCCGTGGCCTCGATCGTAGCGCGGGCGATGGTGGTAGCCCGGTCGGCAGGTGGGGTATCTCCTATATATATGGTGGACGTAGGCGCGGTTCTGCCAGCCGATGGGGCGGTAGAAGTAGTATGTGTTGCAGTATTTGCGCCATTGTCCGGGCGAGAGGTAGCGGCGTATCTCGCGGTTGCGGCGCTCCCATCCGTAAGAGTCGATGTCGCGATAGCTATTGATGCTGTTGAGGTAGGCGAGGTTGATGTTGAGGATGCTGTTGCGGTAGCCCGGTCCGATGCCCAGTTCGGCTATCATCTTGTCGGTAATGATGGTGGCTTCCGCTCGCACGTCGGCCAGTCGCTGGGCCGAGGCGGAGACGATCACGACGAGGGCGGCTACGGTTGCTAAAAAAATACGTTTCATAATCCAGACTTTCTTTTGAGGGTTATTACTCGTTTTCTGCTGCAAAAGTACGATTCCCCGCTCGTGCGGCCAAGGGAAAACCCATAAACCCGCATATAGTTTTCCCTTTGCCTTGAGAGGAAATCCCGAGGACATAAAGGAAAACAACTTGAACAACCTTTACAACAATGAACAACGCTTCGCCAGGATATCGCCTCTTCGAGGCCCATGCAGATCAAGGGCTGCTGCAAGGGAAACAACAAGTAACAACGCTTCGCCTTGAACACGTTTCCTGCTGGTTGTCCTGGCGAAGCTGTTCCATTTCATGGCACTCTTTCTCGCCATGGCAAAACATGAACGAGCTCGCTTCTGCGCATGGCTTATCGAAAGCGTTGCTTGTTGTTTTCCATACTCAGCCAGGTGGCATTTTTCGGCAGCAAAGGCCATCTTTTGCTCCAAATCTCGGATGGATCAAAAAAAATTCGTAAAAGATAGGGGCGCGACACGAGGATGGAGAACCTGTTCTGTATGTAGTCCTGTATATAGATTTGTGTTATTTTTAGAGTACTTTTGTATATTTTCTATTTTACATTATCAGCCATGCGGTTTTGTTCTTTTTCTCTTATTTGCTATTCTTGCTTTCCTTTTTGCAACCTACTCTTTGTTTTTTCTTTTTTTCTTGTTCGATTTTTCCTGTGTCTTCTTACTCTTGTGCTTTTCTTTTAGTATCATAAAACGTTACATTCTGAGGCCTTGCTTTGTTCGATTACTTGATTTCGCTTTCAGCCCTTATTTCTCTATCCATTAGACCGTTACAAACACGATAGGGGAGTTTTTTGCCATTTCTGAATTTGAAAAAAGTACTCAATTATTTGTTGTTATTCCAAATATTGTTAGTAACTTTGCACCCGTAATTTAAGATAACATCGTTCACGTCTGTGGAATGAGTGTGAATCGGTACATAGAAGAATGCTTGTGGCCACCCTTCCCAAACCATACCCGAACTGTAGGGCGTCCAAAATGCCATTTTCTCTATAGCTTTCCGACAACGGTCGGAATGGGCCGAACCTCTTTGAGCAAGTGATCAACAATAGAGATAACTTATTTATACAATTTTCTAACGCATGATGAAGTTAAAAATTCACAAGGCAGCCATGATTTTGGCCGCTCTCGTTTTGCTGCTACCACTTCGGGCGGTAGGTCAGGCAAACACGTATTATGAACGGGGGGGGGGTAAACCCTACTGAGTCCCGCCAAGTCTTGAAGACCCGTATGGCCCTCGTTGGCTATAACTGTATGGTCAGCCGCTTCCCCGATGGCGTGAGTGTCGGAACGGGCATCAAGAACCTCTCCAATCTTTGCGATGAGAATCTCGACAACTATTGTGATCTGCCTGGCGTGGCAGACGTCACGCTCCTTGCCGGATCGCCCATCGTGGCCGTCAAGGACATGAAGCACTACTTTGACAAGAACACCAAGGCAGGTTTCAAGATTTCTGCAGAATCCAACGTGTTGAAACTTAGTTTGTTGGAAACCAGCTATCGTATTCGTTTTTACAAAGATGGTAAGATTCTGAAGGATTCCAAGATAGAGCAGGCTGGATTCTCCGTGCTCAACCTGTCGATAGGTAATATTGCTGCAGGTAGCACCTTGGATATCGTTGCCGCAGAACAACCTACAGAAGACTATGACGAGATAGCTCTTGTCGGTCAAAGCGGTATCAAGGTGGATGCTGTCAAGGGTTTAAAGATTTACTATGCCTTTGTAGGTAGTGGTGAGTATACGTTGACGAAGTCTCGCATGAAAGAATATGATACTAATTTCGGTACTAACATAAAATTAGAAGCGGAGGCATCTGATGTTATAGCTGCTAAAAGACTCATAGATGACAACCTTACTAATAGTGCGCCATTAGCAGTCCTCGTAAGCTTTGGAGCAGGTTATGCCCAAGTTATTGCAAATGATAACAATAATACCTCTGGCGAAACTTTTCCGATAGGAACAGAAGCTGGATTTGTGTACACTACCGGAGGCTTGTTGGGCATTGGGGAAACTGCGGTCATCCATCTCCTTGATAGAAATGGCAAAGACATATACCAAAAGGCCATCGACACAAAAATAATGTCACTCGATTTGGGAGGTGAAGCGAAGAAAGTTTCCATCAAGGCTCCATGTGAATTCTCAGGTATTAAATTGAAGGTTGAGGGTGTTAAAGCACTTAAAGTTCTCACCGCCAAATACGCCTTTATCGTCCCCGAGCCCATCACGGCCGGTCACCAATGCACCATGAGCCCGACCGCCACTCTCGACATTTGCAGCTGCGAGGAGAAGTATGAGCTCAACTGGGACAAGAAAAACTATCCCGATGCCTCTTGGGAGATGGTCAGCACGACCGACGATAATGTGACCTTTGACGCGGCCAACTATACCCTCGATTTCAGCAAGTCCAAAGCCTATTTGGAGGGTAATGGCGCCAAGGCGACGGTCGTCATGAAGTTGACGAATACGGACGACTGCTCTCAGCAGATCACTATCAACTATGGTGGATCCAACGACCAGCAGAAGCCGAAGAAGGAGTTTGCGCTCGTCAACGACAACCCCGCTAATCCTACTTATGTGCTTGGCGGCGGCAACAGCATTGGCATCAACCTGCTGAGCATCATCAAGAACTCGGCCAACATCCTTTCGAGCAAGCTCAATAGCTTTGCCTCTTATTTTGGTGGCGTCTCTATTGGCGACTCTTATCTATGCAGCATCAAGAAAAAAAAGGGATTGATCTCCGACGGCAGCAAGGCCCTCCAGGCGGGATTTGTCGTGACCGCCAAGGGTAGCGCCTTGAGTGCAGACGTGCTCAAGCTGATGAACGTCAGACTCTATAAAGACGGAAAGGAAGTGGAAGGCGGCGTGGCCACGGCTCCCGTGGCGGCCAAGCTGATCGGCCACCAGAACACGCATAAGTTGAGATATGCTATCAAAGTGCCCGTGGGCACGCAGTTTGACGAGATCCGTCTCTACTCCACGGGTCTGCTGGGTGCCGACCTCAGCGTCATGAACATCTACTACGCCTATACGGCCGACGAGAATGCCATCCTCGACGACCCGACCGAGGGGGCCGAGATCGTTTCCTTCGACAACAATGGCGCCAGCATCAATGCCGACCGCACCCAGTCGGCAGGTGTGCTGAAAGCAGGCAATGGTATGAAGGACCTCACCAACTGTATCGACGGCTCGCTCGAGACCTGCACGACGTTCCCGATGGGCGTGGGAGCAGGAGAGGGTTCCATACTTGCCGTGAAGCTGGGCGTCACGGCCACACGCAACAAGCAGCTTGTCGTGGTGGTCAATCAGGCCGCCTTGGGCGTGGGTGTAGATCTGGGAAGCGGCATCGTCGTCAAGACCTATAAGAAGAAAGAAGCAGCTGCCGGTCCAGCCAAGGCATACAAGGCGGACGAGCAGGGATCTGAGGATTCTCAGAAGACGGACGATTCCGACGTGGTGGAGACCTTTAGCGACTGGAGCATCCTCGGCGCCAACCTCATCACCCGTGGCGACAAGGGCTTCGTCGTCCTCACCCCGAAGCAGGACTATGACGAGGTGAGCATCACCCAAGGCGCAGCCGTGCAGGTAGCCGATGGTTTGAAGGTCTATGGCATTCTGCTCCGCAACGACGCGGATGGCGACGGCACGCCCGACACGGAAATGCCGAGCGAGGACTGCAAGCAGGATATCGTCTTCGACGAGGACGTACACATCTCCGACAAGAGCGTGAAGAGATACAAGGACAATCTGACGATGTACTTCAAGCGCACGTTCGTCCCCGGCAAGTGGAACTCCGTCATCCTGCCCGTCAACCTCACGAAGGCGCAGTTTGTGGAAGCCTTTGGCGTTACGGCCAAGCTCTCCGAGGCCAACGAGGTCTATCAGGACAATCAGAATCTCGTCATCGGATTCAAGCCGGTAGTGGAGACGTTCGAGGGTGTCTATCTCCAGGCCAACAAGCCCTATATCATCTGGGTGGACGAGACTACCGTGGCTGAGCATCAGGGCAAAACTTGGATAACGAACGACGTAGGCTCCATCACGGGCGAGATCTATATGGTGAGAAAAACGACCGAGGGCGTAGGCGTCAACTTCACCTACGACGAGACGATGGGCAAGCCCTCGACCGAGGGGTTTGAATTCAACCCATTCATCACCAACAATCAGGGCCTTGAGAGCCTCCTCTTCCAGGGCGGCTACGACAATCATCAGTCCCTCGAAATTGACGACTACGGCTGGAACGAGGGCAACCTCTACCATCTGAAGAAGGCCCACACGATGAAGGGCTATCGCTGCTGGCTCACCCCGACCTGGGCCTCGGCCAGCCAGAGCCAGACCACCCTCAGCTTCGGTTTCGGCCAGGGCGATGTCACGGGCCTGGAAACGGTTTCCTCGGCCGACGAGCAGGGCGAGCTCAAGGTCTTCAACCTCCAGGGCCAGCGTCTCAGCAGCCTCGAGGGTGTGCAGCCGGGCATCTATATCGTCAACGGCAAGAAGATGGTAGTGAAGTAAAAATCAAGCATCCAAACAACCAACAGTAGAATCAGTTTATGAGTAAGAAAAAGTATATAGCCCCGGCCATCACGGTCGTCAAATGCAGTCCTGCCAACACCCTCCTCGCAGCTTCGGCCCCCGCCATGAAGTGGGACCCCGAGGTCAACAAGGAATATCGCATGGACATCTACGAGGAGGAGATCAAGGACAACACGTCCGCCAAGTGGCTCCCGGACGAGATCACGGGCTAATCCCCCCATGACGCATCCATCCCCCTCATGACCGAGGGGCTAACCCCAAAAGCGCGGCCTGTCGATTATCGACAAGCCGCGCTTTTCTCATACATCATAGTAGCGGTAAGTTTTGTCTCCGACATTAGTCTCCGACAAGTATCCGACATTTTCGCCTGCTGAATCTACGTGGACACATGGGAAAACAACTTGAACAACTTTTACAACTATGAACAACGCTTCGCCAGGACATCGCCTCTTCGAGGCCCATGCAGACCAAAGGCTGCTTGTA
>ENA-OPEN01000629-OPEN01000629.1-human-gut-metagenome-genome-assembly--contig:-NODE-629-length-11914-cov-2.539337_pt1 | contig 11914 bp, 9 predicted proteins | sample MGYA00241298_ERZ501530 | MGnify/ENA primary metagenome ERZ501530 (study PRJEB25962, sample SAMEA2042386) | human gut metagenome | biome: human gut; feature: human-associated habitat; material: faeces... | reverse complement strand
AGCCGATGCCCCCGAAGGCCCTTTTATTGTGCAGGATGACTATGTATTTGAGTTTGAAACAGGGGATAACCAGAAATTGAATGCGGAAGACCCGTTTGTATGGTATCACCGGAAAGACAATTGTTTCTATGCTGTTTTTAAAGATTTCACGGGAGGATTTACAAAAGGTAAGCCGGGATTGGCCATCATGTATGCTGAAGATGGTATACATTGGAAACTTCCTGAACATTCTTTGTTTATGAATAAAGAAATAATTCTAAAGAATGGAGAGCGGCTAGAGGTAGATCGGTTGGAACGTCCTCAGCTGTTATTGGATGAAAATGATGAACCGATTGTGCTTTATTCAGCTTGTTCCATTACTCCATTGAATATGAAACAGGATGGGAGCTCGTTCAATATCCAGATTCCAATTCTTCGAAATAAGTAAGAAGGATATGGTATAAAAGCAGTCCGGCATATGGATGAATATCTGTGCCGGACTGCTTTTTTATATTGTAACGGAAGAAATGGAACTTTTGATAAACCTTTCGGACACACGCTTGTTTATGATAAGTTCATGTTTTTGACATGAGTAACATAAATCTATTGCAAAGACTAATGAAAGAAAATAGACCTCCTTTTTTGCCGTTTTCGCAATCTTGCTTTAATTATTTTAAAGTAAGGGGCTTTATTGGATTTTCGGAATTGTGTATCAGAACATTTCATCCTGATTCACAAAGATATATATGTCCCTATTTGCCCGATGCGCATATCTTGGAGTTCCGGCTTCCGGCAGCGACTATAGAGTGTGTTATCAATAAACAAGGTATATGCATTGAGGCTATCATGTTTACCGATTAGTAAGTGCTTAATCTTCCTTTTTCATTTCTTAATAATTAAGCCAAAGCTTGAATGAAGAAAGTTTTTCTTCACTGATGGTGATTTGGGCTTTGTAAGGAGGAAGGACACTGACTACTATCTTGCCATTAAAATAAGGTTCGGCATGGTCTATGGAAGCAATGCTGATAATAATCTGACGGTTGGCGCGAAAGAACTGTTCTGGGTCCAACTGTTCCATTAATTTATTCAGAGACAGGTCGATTATGTGTTCTTGTCCTTTTTGGGTGACGGCAAAAGTTATTTTATTTTCAGAATAGAAATAGGCTATGTCCGTTACTTGAAGAGACCAGAAACGGTCGGCTCCATAAATAAGGAAGCGTGTACGGTAACGTCTTTCTTTATGTTGCAGGGTATCCAGCAATGTATCCAGATATTCTTGGGGGCGGGAGATTCCTTTGTTTTGTAAAGTTTCGTATTTGATGATGGCATCGAGCAGACGTGTTTCGTCGATGGGTTTCAGTATATAATCTATGCTATTTACTGTAAATGCGCGGATGGCATATTGGTCGTAGGCAGTTGTAAAAATAATTATAGAGGAAGGATGCACGGCCGAAAGGAAATCGAATGCGTTTCCATCTGCCAATTGGATATCGAGGAAGATCAGGTCGGGTTGTGGATTATCTTTAAACCAAGCCACAGCTTCGTCCACACTGCCTGGTATAATGGTCAGTGTCCATTGCGGGCGCAGACGGGTAATCATGGAATGTAACAAACGTGCTGCTGGCACTTCATCTTCTATAATGATTGCGTTTAGTTTATTCATATGCTAAAGGTACTTTTACGGTAAACAAATTGTTTGCTTTAGTGACAATGATTCCTTCGCCGAGCAGTAGTTTGCAACGGTTGGAAAGATTATTCAATCCTACTCCCGAAGAGGTGTCATTACTCTTTTTAGGTTGGATAGGGTTACTTACTGTCAGGTAATAATTTTCAATTTCTATATTAATTTGCATAGGCTTGTTTGAGGTGATGGAATTATGCTTGATGACATTTTCTACCAGCAGTTGCAAAGTTAGTGGCGGGAGCATGGCTTCAGGATAGTCTTCGGGAAGATGACATTTGTAACTGATGCAATTTCCTAATCGGACTTCGTGAAGAAAGAGGTAGGATTTCATAAATTCCAATTCTTCGCTTAAAGGTACCAAGACTTTATCTTGACTTTGAAGGACATAGCGGTAAACGCTGGACAGATGTTTAGTGAAGCGGACTGCATTGGCGGGATTGTATTCTATTTCTGCAATCAGCGTGTTAAGACTGTTGAACAGAAAGTGTGGATTGAGTTGGTTTTGCAGGGCGGTGTAACGGGCTGTGTTATTTTCTTTTTGAAGTTCGGCAGCTTCTTGTTGCAGTTTTAATGTGTTCTGAATAGAACGGTTAGATAAAAGTAGTCCTACAATAACTAACTCCACCAACCATACCAGAAAGAGGATGCGCCAGCCGCCATTTGGGAAAATAAATATGTTGTAGGAACCTACCAGAAGTTTTCCGACAATCAATAAACTATAATTCAAAAGAAAGAACAGAAGAGTTACGGCTATATAAATGGTAATAATTTTCCAACGTTTGCGGATATTCAATGCATATTGACTGTTTAGCCAGGAACTGAGCCGCAACGTTGAGTAGCCAAGAATATTGAAGGCTGTGATGAAGAAGATAAAAGCACCTTTGGAAAATAGCATATCTGCCACATGGGGTGACAAATCGGAATAATTGGCTAGAAGAAGATAGGAAAATGCTCCTAGTCCGGAGAATAAAAGGCCATATAATGTAACATTCCATTTCATGTGAACAAAGCTACAATATTTTACAGAATAATCATAGACTGGAGAGGTGTTAAATTAATATTTTCCATTCACTATAGGTACGGATAAATTCCGTTCCTTGGTGAATGGAAGAATATGCTTTTCATGATGGTTGGTTTTATCTAATATTTGTTTAAAGCTTTCAGCAATGCGGAATAGTGTCCTTGTGCAGAAACTTTGGCTTGTACATAGTTGGTTTGTGAAATCTGCCGATAGTTTTGTGCCTCTATCATTTCCACTATTGATACTTTCCCTTCTGTATATCTTTCCAATGCCATTTGTTCGTTTTTGCGGGCTTTTTCCAATGAGTTTCTAGTTAATTGTACTTGTTCCATTGCTTGAGACAAGGATACACGGGCTGTCTGCACTTCCAGATTTACATGGTCACTTACTTGGTGCAGATTATCAGTCGCGGCACCGATCTGGAAAGAGGCTGCCCGTTTTTCGTTGCGTCGTTTCCCCCATTCAAAAATAGGTACAGATAACTTAGCATAAACGGCATAGTTGGGATCAAGGTCGGATTTAAAGTTATATCCTGGTGAAGAGTAACTTCCTTCTATGCCGACATACAGTTGCGGTTTATATTTTGAGTCAGTCAGTTTCTTTGAGCTTTCGGCTATGCCTATTTGGTCGTATGCTATTTTTAGTTCCGGTCGGTTAGAACCGTCTTGCTTCCATAACTGCTCATTCATTACGATGGAAGGAATGGTATCTTCCACTTCCGTTATTTCATGAAGTGCCGTGCCAATCAGTGAATTAAGTGCCATTCTTCCTGTTTCCAAACTGCTTTTTGCTTGGAGCAATTGGTATTCGGCTTCATTTAGTTTTACTTCTGCCATAAGCAAGTCTTGCGGGTCAACTAGTCCTGCTTCGACTCGCTCACGGATAGTTTTGGTGAGTGAGGCGATAGAGTTTCGATAGTCGGTAGCAACTTGCAGAAGTTCGGCACGGGCTACGGTATTCCAGTATTGCATATCGGTTTGGTAGCACAGGGCGGAACGAAAGTATTCCGCCTGATGTGCTGCCAGACTATGTTGATGTTTTGCCATCCGGATGGTTTCCAGCAGACGCCCGCCTGTATAGACCGGCTGTAATAGGGTAAGTGAGGCACCATATTTCATGTCCTTGCCTTCGAACGTCAGTGGGTTTTGCATACTGGGCAAGTCCAGAGTGAGCTGGATGGGGTTGCCGGTATATTGAAAGTTGGCGTCACCCGAAAGTTTGGGACGCAAATCTTTTCGGGCGGCTTTTTCCAGTTCGATACTTGCAGAGATGTGTTTATCCGCCGCCTTCAGGTCGTGGTTGTATTCCACAGCCATCGACCTGTACTTTTCCAATAAATCACTTTGTTGGGAGAAAGTAGCGGACGGAACACTAAAAATAAAGATAAACAGTATATTAATTCTTTTCATAGGATGCATATTTAGAATTACTCTTAATTTTATAAAACATGGCATATAATGCCGGGGTTACGAATAACGTTAGCAATGTGGCAAACGTCAGTCCGAAAATAATAGTGGCTGCCATACCGCCGAATGCTATATCGAACAATAACGGAACCATTCCTAAAATAGTAGTGGTCGCTGCCATAAGTACAGGTCTTGTTCTTGACACTGTAGCTTCTATGATGGCGGTATAAGGTGCGATTCCATTTCGGCGCTGTATATTTATTTCATCCAGTAACACAATCACATTTTTAATAATCATACCTAATAATCCCAGCCATCCGGCGATGGGGAAGAAGCCGAAATCGAATCCGGTGAGCAGCATACCTATGGCAACCCCGATAAGGGAAAGGGGAAGGATACACAGGATAATGACCGGTTGTCTGAAGTTACTGAATAATGCTACAAGAATTACAATGAGCATCAGAAAAGCCAAAGGAAAGAACTTGGCAATGGCCTGCATCGCTTCGCCTTGGTCTTTGTATTGGGCATCCCAGAAGAAGGTATATCCTTCGGGCAATTCTATTTCTTCTATCTCTTTTCGTATTTCTCCGTGTACTTCCGCCATGGTGTGTCCCGGTTTTACTCCACACATGGCTGCCATGGATAACTGACGGTTATAAGTACGTATTTGCGGAAATTCCCAAGTGGTTTCAATTTTTTCCGTTACTTGTGACAGAGGTGCCGAATGCTCCCCGTTCCAAACAGAGAAATCCCCTAAAGATCGCTCGTCTGTAATATGAACCCCTTCCGATTTTAGTAATACAGGTACTTTCTTTTCATTATCCCGATAAATTCCTACAGGAGTTCCATCACTGATAGACTTGACGGATTGCATCATTTGTGCTTTGGTGATACCTAGTGCTCCGGCTTTTACCGGATCGTAAACAGGGCGGATCATTAAACTCATGTTGCCCCATTCGTTGCGGGCGTCCGCTACTTTGGGATTGCGGCGCATGATTTCTATTGCTTTCCCTGCCAGTGAATCTAGTACAGCAGGATCCGGTCCTAGAAAACGGGCTTCGATGACGGCTTCTGTCAAAGAGCTAAGCTCGAATTTGTTCACTTTTATCAGGGGTTCGGGATATTTCTGGCGGATGGAGTCTTGCAGTAGCGCATGTAATTCCTTTGAATCTTTGGAGGTCTTGCATTTTACCAGTATTTGTGCATAATTGGATTGAGGACCGAAAGATACATTGGATAAATAATAGCGGGGTGGCGTGCGACCTATGTAGGTAGAAACCATTTCTGTTTCTTCGTGTCCGCGTATATAGTCTGCCAGACTGCTTGCCATGCGGTCTGTTTCGTTAATGTTTGTTCCTTCGGGCAGCCACATATCTACGGTAAAGTATTGTTTTTCCAGTGCGGGTACGAATACTTTAGGAATAAATTTGAAACTCCAGGCAGAGAGTATCAGCATAATGGCCAGTGAGCCGATGGTGACCGACCGGTGGCGGAGCACCCAATGTAAAGCATTGCGGAAACGGTTGTAATATTTTCCGTCGAACAGTGCCGCTTTCAGTTCCTCGGGACGTGGGCGGCGGACAAATTCCTGTATAAAGAAAGGTGTCTGTGTCAGTGCGAACACCCAGCTGAACATCAGGGATACTCCGATAACCACGACTAATGAGGATAACAGTTCACCTGTGATATGTGGTGAATAATAGATAGGAAGGAAAGTAAGAATAGCGATTACGGTTGCTGCCAACAAGGGCAGGGCGGTAGTCGAGCAAGCCTGCATGATGGCTACACGTTTCCGCATTCCACGCTCCATATTGATTAAAGCGGAGTCTGACACAACAATGGCATTGTCTACCAACATCCCCATGGCGATAATGATGGCGGCCAGTGACATTCGCTGGAGTGCGATGCCGCAAGCCATCATGACAATGAGAGTGGCGAAGATGGAAAAAATCAGTCCGCTACCTATCAGCGTGCCATTCTTGAACCCGATGAAAAATAATAGAATGGCTATAACAGTTAAAACGGAAATGATGAGATTCAAGACAAAGCCTTGATTGGCAACGGCTGATTCATATCCTTGATCGTAGATAGAGGTCAGTTCATATCCTTCAGGCATGGATTGGGATAATTCGTCAATGCGTTTTTTCACAGCTTCTGCCATATCCACTACATTTCCGGTGGGGACGGTGGAGATGGCAATACCTATGGCCGGATTACCGTCAATGCGCATCAGATTGCTGGCAGGTGTCTGATAACTTTCTTCTATTTGTGCAATGTCGGCAAGGCGGAAATGTTCACCGGAGCGTGATACGATAGTCAGGTTTCTTATATCATCTAATGAATAAAAATTTCCAGTGGATTCAATGCGCAGCCGATTTTGTCCGGCATCAATACCTCCGGCATCTACCACTTTGTTTTGTGCTTCGAAAGCGCGGGCTATATCCGAGGTCGTAATTCCGCTTTGTGCCATGACGGATGGGCTGACAGATACGTCAATGGTAGGTGTCTGTATTCCGTAGATTTCTATTTTAGCAACATCTTTTATTTTCAATAGTTCGTTTTTGATAATCTTGGCTTCGTCTTCCAGTTCCCGATAGGTATGGCTCTTTCCAGTCAGTCCATAGAAAACTCCCAATACATCTCCAAAATCATCGTTAACAACAGATGGACCTGCTCCGGCGGGGAGTTTGCTTTGTACATCATTTACTTTACGGCGTAATTTGTCCCAAAGTTGTTGCATTTCGTCTGCCCGGATTTCCTTTTTTACATAAACGGTTATTTTTGAAAGTCCTGTTCGGTTTTCTGTTTTCAGATAATAAAGTTCACCAAGAGATTGGATGGATTCTTCCAGAACATCTGTTACTTGAGATTGTACCTCGGAGGGGGATGCTCCGGGATACGGAGTCAGTACGAGTGCTTGTTTGATGGTAAAGGGGGCGTCTTCCAGTTTTCCCATTTTGATATAGGAGAACAGCCCACCGGCCAATATCAATACCAACAGCAAGATAGTGACTGCTTTCTTCTGTAGAAAATATTTTACGAGTTTCATGATTGTTTATTTCTGTGATATTATTCGTTTTCTACACTTATTTTCATTCCATCCGATAGGAAGCGGAGCCCACTGTTTGCTACAGTTTCATCAGGATACAAGCCTTCGGTGATAGATACATAACCGTTTGGCAATAGATCCCCTTTCTTTACTTTTCTCTTAGTTACTTGTTGGGTTTTGGAATTTACTACCCATAAATAATCTCCTTCTGTAGGGCGATGGCAAAGGGCTGTTTGAGGGATGGCTGCTCCTTGGGAAAGAGTTGAAACGGAAGGGGCATTTAGGCTTGCTTTACCAGACATACCTGCCAGTAATTTCCCTTCTTTATTGGGAAGTAGAGCGGTCAGCAGATAAGAGAGGTTATTGCGGGTAGTCCCTTTGGAAATTTCCATTATCTTAGCATTATATACTTTATCGGGTTGGGCGTCAAATCGTACTTGTATTGTATCTAGTGCTTGCGCTGCACGGGCAATGTCTTGAGTGACATAAATCTCCAGTTTAAGTTGGTCTATATCAATAAAAGAAATGATGGGCTGGGTTGCTTTCACATCTTGAAATTTCTCTATATATACTTCACCCACATAACCATTGAATGGAGCGATAAGGCGTGTGTCTTCCAGTTCATAGGAAGCTGTATTGAAAGTTGTTTTTGCAGTGATATAGTCTGCTTTTGCTTTTTCATAAGTACTTGCAGAAACATTTCCTTTGTCGTATAACTTTTGTATACGTTCGAATTCCGCTTTTGCCTGATGGTAGATTGCTTCGGCACGTTCTTTACGGATGCGGAAATCGCGCGGATCTATTTCGGCTATGATGCTGCCTTGTTGGTATCGGTTACCTGCGTATACATCGAAACGGTCGATGGGACCGCCTACTCGGAAAGATAACTCGGAAGTGTGAAAAGGTCGGGCAATAAAAGAGAATTCTTTGTCACCCTGATGTGAAACTGGAACAGCTTGTGTTGTTTTTACAATAAGGTCTTGTTTTTTATCATTGCCTTCGGCAGCACAGGAAGAAAGTAGTGCGGCAAGGCTTAATAATGGCATGGAATGTACGTTAATCTTCATGTTTTGTCTTTTAAGTTTGCGACAAAAGTAAAGATGGAAGAGAGAGCAGCTGGGAAAGAAAATGCTGAAGCCGGAAAAAGAAGACCGGAAAAAGGGAAAATGCATCCTGAATAATTTTATCAATGAAGTAAAAAAAGATTTATTCAGGCAACTTTTTATACAGAATAGCTGTTTTTATCAGTAAGATGATTAACTATAAACTCTAAAGAATAAAGCGTATGTATTTTATTTGGTACATTATTATCGGAATTATTGCTGGTTTTGTTGCCGGTAAGTTGATGAGAGGGGGAGGTTTCGGTCTCTTTATTAATTTATTGGTTGGTATTGTTGGTGGTGTCCTGGGCGGCTGGGTATTCAGTTTGTTTGGTATTGCAGCAACAGGTATTATGGGCAGTCTTGTAACCTCTATTGTGGGAGCTATATTTTTGTTGTGGATTGTTTCTTTGCTCAAGAGGTCTGATATTTCCTGAATTGGTAGTAAAAAGGAACCGTCCTGACGACACGCTTGCCGGGGGCGGTTCCTAACCAAACAAATCAAAAAATATAAGTATATTAACTAATTGCTTCCACCTCCTAAGGCACGGTAAAGCATGATATGCAGTTTACAAGATTCCACATTCAGAGCGATACGTTCCAATTCACAATCCAGGAAACGTTCATCGGCCGACAGTACATCCAGATAGCCTGCGAATCCTACTTTAAACATTTCATTTGCATTATAAATAGATCGATGATGGATACGGCTTTCTTCTTCTTTCAACTTTTTGCGCTGGTGCATTTGCGATGATGCAGTAATGAGGTTTAATACTTCTTCATAGGCTTTTAATACCGTATCGTGATATCCTAACAAAGCGATGCGTTGCTGGCTTTTCGCATCATTCCATAATGCACGTATAGTATTTTGTTTGAATATAGGTGCTGTTATACCTGCACCGAGATTGTAAACCAGGGATGCAGGAGCAGTAAACCATTTATCCAGATCAAATGCGTTAAAACCTCCGTTTCCTCCAATCACGATGGATGGGAAGAAAGCTTTTCGCGCTGCAGATACGTCGGATTTACTAGCTAATAACTCCAGTTCGGCAGCCTTTATATCCGGGCGATATTGCAAAAGTTGTGACGGGATTCCTGCATCTGTGGGAAACTCATAACTACATGCAGTTTCAAATGACACTCGTTTCACCTTGAAAGGCAGTCGTCCTAATAAGGTGGCGATGGCACGTTCCTTTTCACTTATTTGCTGTTCGTTTGCAAGCAGCATTTCTTCCAATTTAAGGCGTCGTGACCGGAATTGGTCTACAGAAAGTCGGGTTACTTCACCTTCTTTCATCAGTTCATCGGTTAAATTATAAGCATCTCTGGCTGTTAGGATGGCTTCGCGTAGCACATATCGCTGTTTATCCAGTCCTATTAATTCAAAATAGTGTGTACCTACTTCTGATATCAATAAGGTGCGTGCCAGACGCATAGCTTCTACAGACTGCATCCAGCGGGATACGGCCGATCGTTTTTTATCGGTTAGCTTACCCCATATGTCAGCTTCCCATTGAAAATTGAGTCCTAGGTTGAAATTCCGGTAGGGATCTGGAATATGTTTGTCTTTTTCTAAATCGGGAGTGTTGGTGGTGCTGTTACCAACTCCGTCCATAGTGTACTCGCCAAAACGTTGTACTCCACCATCAATGCCTAATGAAAGATCGGGCAGCAGCGCTCCTTTTCCTACTCGAACTTGTGAACGGGCAATGGATATCCGTTCTATAGTTTGAAGGAATGAATGATTGTTATTTAACGCTTCGGCTATATAACTTTGCAATAACGTATCTGGAAAAAATGTTTTCCATGACATGGAAGAGATAGTAGTGCTGTCCGTTTCCCTATCCATATAGAACTCGGGTAACTCTATCTTTTCTGTCGGAGTAAGGGAAGGGGCTTTGCAACTTACCATAATCAGACAGAAAGCTCCTATTATTAAACCTGTTTTGTTTATATTGTTATTTTTCATCTTCTTCATCATAGCTGACTTTATTACGGTTAAGATGTGCAGACCAACTCTCGAAAACAAGGTAAAGTCCAGGTACAAGGAAGATTCCTACGAATGTACCGATAAACATACCTCCGGCGGCAGCTGTTCCGATGGAACGGTTGCCCAAAGCACCGGCTCCGCTTGCCATTACCAACGGGATTAGTCCGCATATAAATGCAAAGGATGTCATCAGGATGGGGCGCAGACGGCTTACGGAACCTCTAACGGCAGCATCAAAGATGCTCATTCCCTGTTTGCGGTACTGGTTGGCCATTTCCACAATAAGAATGGCATTTTTGCCTAGCAGACCAATCAACATTACCAAGGCTACCTGGGCATAAATATTATTTTCCAAGCCTGCCAGTTGCAGGAAAAAATAAGAACCGAAGATACCTGCCGGCAATGAAAGTATGACGGGAAAAGGCAGTAACAGACTCTCGTATTGTGCTGCCAGCAACAAATAAACAAACAGCAGGCAGATACCGAAAATAAGAACGGTTTGTCCACCCGAATCTTTCTCTTCACGAGTAACTCCTGACCATTCTATATCATAACCGCGAGGTAATGTCTCTTTGGCAATTTGTTCCACAGCTTCGATAACCTCTCCTGAACTGACTCCTTCGGCAGGTTCACCTGTAATCAAGGCCGAGGTGAACATATTGTAGCGTGTAATCTGGTTAGGACCGAATATACGGTCCATCGTCATAAAGTTAGAGTAGGGTACCATATTCCCGTCCTTGTTCTTGGCATAGAACTTATACAGATCTTCAGGATTCATACGATACTCTGGAGAAGCCTGTAACATCACCTTATACATTTGTCCGAAACGAATAAAGTTGGATGAGTAGAAACTGCCGATATAGGATTGGAGTGTTTCCATGGATTCATTTAGATTTACTCCTAATTTAGCTGCTTTAGCAATATCCACTTTCAGCAGATATTGTGGAAAATTAGGATTGAATCCTGAGGTTGCTCCCACAATGCGCGGATCTTCATTCAGTTTTTCTACTAATGTATTGGCAACATCGGCAAATTCTGCAAAGCTGCCTGCTGTTTTATCTTGTAAACGAAGTTCGAAGCCGCTGGCATTACCGAATCCCGGAACTGTAGGAGGCAGGAAGAACTGAATATCCGCATCTTTGATATGCGAGGTGCGGTCTTTGTATATCTCTATAAGTTCGGCTGCTGTTTGATCGCGTTCACTCCACGGGGTGAGATTAATCATACCCATACCGAAATTGGCACCTTCCGTTTCAGTCATCAAACTATAACCTGCTAATGTGGAGATGCTTTCAATTTCTTTGAAAGGAAGCAATGCAGCTTGTACAGCGTTCAAGGCTTTTTCGCTGCGTTCCAATGTTGCTCCCGGAGGCGCATCTACATTGACATAAATCATACCTTGGTCTTCATTGGGAATAAAGCCTGAAGGAAGTACTTGACTCATGCCGAAAGTGGCAAGGAAGAAAATAATCAGTGTGGCATAAGTGATTATTTTCCGGCTCAAATACTTGTGTAATCCGATATTGTATTTCTTTTCAAAGCGGTCGTACCGGCGGTTGAAAAAAATAAAGAAACGACGTAGCCATCCTGCTTTTTTCTTCTTTTTTCCATCAGCGGGTTTCAGTAACAAAGCACATAGGGCAGGCGAGAGGGTCAATGCGTTTATTCCTGAGATAACAATGGCT
>ENA-OPEN01000623-OPEN01000623.1-human-gut-metagenome-genome-assembly--contig:-NODE-623-length-12002-cov-4.502553_pt1 | contig 12002 bp, 6 predicted proteins | sample MGYA00241298_ERZ501530 | MGnify/ENA primary metagenome ERZ501530 (study PRJEB25962, sample SAMEA2042386) | human gut metagenome | biome: human gut; feature: human-associated habitat; material: faeces... | reverse complement strand
TGGAGTCAAATTGCTCCATGATTGAAAATATTCCTCCAAAAGGAGTGAGTTTCTCAAATTTAATATGTATCTTTGCCATGTCTATCGTTGGATTCTCTTGTTTGTTTTTGCAACACTAAGATAAGTGAATTCTTCGACATGACAAAATCTTGAGCAACTTTTTGTTGCTCAGGTACTTAAAAAGCTTAATTTATAATAGTGTTTCGGAATTAAGGAATAATAAATGATGCTTGTCAATGGTATCGAAATAGAAATTGAGCACAAGCCCATCAAGAACTTACATTTGGCAGTTTATCCGCCAAATGGGAGGGTTCATGTGTCTGCTCCAAACGAATATACTGATGAACAAATAAAGCTGTTCATCTTTAAAAAATGGGTATGGATAACCTTAAAACGAAAGGAAACGATGTCCTATACCATACAAGACGAAAGGGAATATATTTCTGGAGAAGCACATTTCTTCAAAGGTGGACTTTATCGACTGAAAGTTATTAGGGACAAAACTTGTACTCATCATGTAGAGATACAAGGGGACTACATTATTATATATGTGTCAGAATCCACTTCCAAAGAAAATATAGCCAATGTGTTATGGACTTGGTACAAAGAACAATTAACACCAATAATGGAACGGTTTGTTGATAAATGGGAGCAAATTCTTGGGGTGAAAGCAGCAAATTGGACAATTCAACAAATGCAATCCAGTTGGGGCAAGTGCCACAAAGAAAGTGGCAAAATCATGTTCAACCTCCAGTTGGCAAAGAAGCCATTAAACTGTATTGAATATGTGGTAGCTCATGAACTTACTCACCTCATAGAGCAGAACCATACAGACAAGTTTCGGCACATTCTTGGAACATACCTTCCTGGATGGCAAAAAATAAAAGAACAATTAAACGAATTTCCTCTATAAGAAATATGGCAAACTATCAAGAACAGAAAGAACGAGAGTATCAAAATGCTCTCGTAAAGCGTTTCCAAGAAGAACTTGGATATACTTATCTTGGCAACTGGCAGTATGCTAAAGGTTCTAATGTAAACAATATGGGTGTAGCCAACTCACCGATATTGGATGACGAAGTACGCTCTTTTCTGAAAGAACAAGGTCGTACAGAAATGCAGATAGAGGATGTTTTGGTAAAATTGAAAGACAAAGCTCGCCTTGGTGATTCCAAGATGAGTAGTCTCATACAGTGCAATACAGATTTGTACGAAACACTGATAATGGGTATTAAGTCACAACCATCACCAGAGGAGAAGCATGAAGACGTAATGTTTTTCGATTTCGACCATCCACAGAACAATCACTTTGCGATTGCAGAAGAGGTTAGTTACATAGACCCACTTCTTGGCAAGAACAAGCGTCCCGACATTGTGGTCTATGTGAATGGAATAGCACTTGCAGTCATTGAACTGAAACGAAGTTTGGTCAACTACGAGGAAGGCATAAAACAGCATCTTAGCAACGAACGTGATTTTATTCCATCATTTTTTACCACAACACAGTTCACCATTGCCTCAAATGATGACGTGGAGTTTCGTTACGGAACAATAGGTACTCCTCTTTCCTTTTGGTGCAGATGGAAAAGAGATACCAATAAAGTTGGTGACACTATTACAGAGAAAGAAGCATATCGTCTGTTTTTCGACAAGGAAAACTTTATGTTTTTCTTTCATTATGGTGTACTGAATGATGGTGGTATTAAGAAGGTATTACGTCCTCATCAGATATATGCTATTAAAGCAGCCGCCAAAAGAATGCCTCAAAAAGAAAGTGGAGTCATTTGGCACTCGCAAGGCTCAGGAAAGAGTCTTACGATGGTAGCTTTGGCTTCCTATATCCAGAAGAACTATTCCAATCCTCGTGTCGTTGTAATCACCGACCGAAAGGAACTTGACTTACAGCTTGCTGGTACTTTTGTAAAGGGAGGTAACAAACTTCATCATGCAGAATCGTGCAGCGACTTTCTTGATACATTAAACAAGGGAGACGAATGGCTAATCTGTTCGTTAATTCACAAGTTTGGCGCACACAACCATAATGATGAAGCTGAAAAGGATGAGTCTGGAACAAAAGTCAGCCTTGATGAGTATCTGAATGAACTGCAAACTATCATTGCAAAAAAATATGGTAATCATTTCTGTGTAAAAGGTGACAACATCTTCGTATTTGTTGATGAATGTCATCGAACCCAGAGCGGTCGCCTCCATGAAGCAATGCGTGCTATCATGGGAAAGGAAGTCATGCTCATAGGCTTTACTGGCACTCCTCTTTTGAAAAAAGATAAAGGTGACCCATACAATGCCATTAAGAGCATGTCAGAACGCACATTCGGACCATATATTCACAAATACCTTCACAAACAAGCTGTTGAGGACAAGGTTATCCTTGACCTACAATATGAATACCGCAATGTGGAACAGCAACTTACGAGCAAAGAGAAGGTTGATCAAAAGCTTGCTGCACTTACGGCAGGGCGTGAACTTACCCCAGAGCAAAAGCAAATGGTGGAAGAACGTTGGGCAACAATGGAGCGTATCTATTCCACAAAAGAACGCATAGAACGTATTGGTTACAGCATTCTCGATGACTTGAATTATGGCTTATTGAAACATGATTGGTGTAACGCCATGCTCATAGCTGGCTCTATTTTCCAAGCCTATCGTTATTATAAGTTTTTCTCAAGTAGCGATTTGAAAGGTAGATGTGCAGTTGTAACAAGTTACGACCCTACGGACAGTGATATAGCCAACAACTCTGCCGATAATAACAAGACTACAGAAACAAAATTCAAGTACGACTGGGCGAAGAAATCGTTTGAAGAAGTTGGAGTAAAGAATGCTGATGAGTATGAAAAGTGGGCAAAAGAGCTTTTCGTGAAGCGTCCTGCCCAGATGAAACTTTTAATTGTAGTCAACAAGTTGCTTACAGGCTTTGATGCCCCTTGCGCCACTATTCTCTATATAGATAATGAGATAAAAGACCACACGCTGTTTCAAGCAGTGTGTCGAGTCAACCGACTTGGCGAGGACATCAAAGATGACAAGGGCGACATTATAGTCAAGACTCACAAAGAATTTGGACGCATTGTTGATTTCAAGAATCTTTTCAACAGCATAGAAAATGTTGTCACCAAGTTCAATGATGGTTCAGGCTTTGAAGGACTCGATGATGTGGACATAGATGGACTTCTGGATAGTGCAGTGAATAAATGCAAGGAAAAACTTCTTGCTGTCACAGAAGCATACGAGGGATTAAAAACTATTTGGGAGAGTAATAGTTTGAACGACTTGGAGGCTTTGTCTGAATATTATATCAAGGAATATGATGGCGAAGAACCTGCGCAAGCTCGCCGTAACATCATGTATAGTATTACAGGAAGTATGGTCACGGCATATAACAACATGTCGGACTATTTCTCAAAAACAGATTTCACGGCAGAACAAATAAACCATTTCGTCTCACTTTCACGAGAAGCGGGAACGGTTCAGCGAAAAGTCAAGCAAAAATCAGGTGATGATTTTGACCCAAAGACGCTTGACCCCGATATGCGTCAACTTCTTGACCAACACATTAGGGCGGAGGATGCTGAAACATTCATTCCATCATCGGCAGATTTCTCATTTCTTGACCTCATCAATGACTCTACAGACACCGAAGAAGCAACCGAAAAAGCCATCCACGAAGCAGGAGGTAATGCCAATGGAGCAGCAGAGGCTATTGAAGGTAAGGCTCGCCGAGTAAACACAGACTGGAACAGCGGTGATGCGGAGGAATATAAACTTTTCAGTGACAAATTGCAGGCACTCCTTGAAGAACTAAAGGCTCGCAATGCCACGGCAAAAGAAAAGATCGAAGCTCTAATAGAACATATAAAAGCCATCAAACATGGCAACGATGCACCATCCGACTTGGCAAACAGGCGTAGTAAGGCCCTATGGAACAATCGTGCCACATGGCATGCTACAGAAGACAAGAATGAGACTATCCGCATCATCAAGACAATAGATGAATTCATATACAAGAATGCTGGGCGTAATTGGCAAGACCCTGACAGCAACGCAAGTTGGGACTTACGTGATGACTTACAGGCTTTATTCCCAGCAATGACAGAGCAAGACATTTATGAAATTTACCGCCTTGCTTCACAAAACTCATAATTAATATACAAATAATATGGCTATAAAAAAATCACAATTATACAGTGCACTTTGGGAGTCATGCAATGCTTTGCGTGGCTCTATGGATGCCAGTCAATATAAAGACTACGTTCTCATCGTTCTCTTCATCAAATATCTATCAGACAAAGCAGGACAACCAGGCTTCCGCCTGAAAGTTCCAGAAGGGTGCTATTTCAAAGATTTTGTTGCTCTCAAACAAAACGCCAAAATTGGAGAGCTTATCAACCAAAAGCTGGAGGCTATCAAGGAAATGAACGCCCGACAGATAGGCGACCTTGCCCTTCCTAACTTCAATGATCCAAACAAGTTGGGGAGTGGTAAGACTATGGTTGATACCTTATCTCGATTGATTGCTGTTTTTGAGAACGACGCACTTGATTTCTCACGTAACCGTGCAGCTGACGATGATTTGTTGGGCGATGCTTACGAGTACTTAATGAAGAACTTTGCTGCAGAAAGTGGTAAGAGTAAGGGACAGTTCTATACTCCTGCTGAGGTAAGTCGTGTTATGGCGAAGGTGCTACGCATCAACGAACTTGACCGTGCCGAGCAAACCATTTACGACCCTACATGTGGTTCTGGTTCTCTCTTGCTTCGTGCTTTGGCAGAAGCAAGCAACCCTCGTGTGTCTATCTGTGGACAAGAAAAAGACAGCAGCACGGCTGCATTGGCAAAACTCAATATGCTTCTTCATGGAGTAAGCAATGCTGAGATAAAGGTGGGAGATACTTTGGACAATCCTCAGTTCACTCAATATGGTATGTTGAGCACCTTTGATGTTTGTGTGGCAAACCCTCCTTTTTCACAGAAGAACTGGCTTGCCTCAGACATGCTTCCTGACCAATATAATCGTTGGACAGCCAACCTGTTACCACCAGCAAAATGTGGAGACTATGCTTTTTTACTGCACCTCATCAGTTCCATGAAAGCTGATGTTGGACGTGGCGCTTGCATCTTGCCTCATGGTGTACTATTTCGTGGAAATGCCGAATATGATATCCGTAAGGATATAATCGAAAAACATTACATCAAGGGTATAATCGGTTTACCTCCAAATATTTTCTTTGGTACAGGTATTCCTGCTTCCATCATCATCATCGACAAGAAAAATAAGGATTGCCGTAAGGGTATCTTTGTCATTGATGCCAAAGACGGCTTTACGAAAGATGGTGCGAAGAACCGCCTTCGTGAACAGGATATCAAACACATCGTAGATGCTTGGGATGCTCAGCAAACCATACCACATTATTGCCGATTGGTAGAATGGGGTGAGATTGAGAAGAATGACTACAATTTAAATATTTCTCGTTACATTCAACCTATAGACACTGAGATTCAGCACGACATAGAAGCTCATCTGCATGGTGGGCTTCCAGCAACCGATGTTGAAAACATGGAAATCTTTTGGAAGGCTTGCCCAACTTTGAAGGATAAACTTTTCTGTGATGTCAACAATGGGTACTATTCCTTAAAGCCTAAAAAAGAAGAAGTCAACGATGTCATAGACAACGATTCATCCTATAAAGCACAAGGGGAGGCTTTTGCCAAGGTATTAAATGGATGGAAAGAAGATGTCGAACCAAAGATGATGGCTATCAATCAAGGTGTCCATCCAAAAGAATTGATTGCCGACTGGTCTGAAAGTCTATTAGCGAAAACTATGGAGCATAGTGGACTCGTAGATGCTTATGATACCTATGATGTCCTGCTAAACTACTGGACAGATACCATGCAGGACGATTGTTATATGATTTCCAATGATGGTTGGACTTATCCAGAAGTGAAAGCCATCAAGGTAAAGGAAGTCAAGGAAAAGAAGAACAAGAAGGATAATGGCAGCGATACTGAAAGCAATAAGTCTAAGACAAAAGAGATACCTTGTATGTATGACGAGATAGTATGCGACCTTCTTCCTGTAAAGATTGTACTTGATGAATATTTTTCAGACGAGAAGCATCATATTGATACCCTAAAGGCAAAACAAGAAGAGATCGAGTCTTTGATACAAGAAATGACAGAGGAGCACGAGGATGATTTCAATGGCTATGACAAGGTTAATGAAATAAGAGCAGCATACAATTCTGCAACTTGCAAGAAACCGATAAAAGGGGAAATGGAAATTTTGTTAGCTTTGGCAGAAATGCCAAGCAACAACAAAAATGCAAAACTTGCAAGAAACTCCTTTATTGCAGAGCATCAAGACGTTTTTGCAGGATGGGAAAAATTCAACAAAACGGACGTCAAGAGACGAATTGGTGAAATTGAAAATTATCGTCCTCTTCTTTCTGACACACTTGTTGTGTTTAAGGAGTATCTTGACAAAAATGACGAATTGACTTCTCTGAAAGCTCAAACCAAGGAACTGACGACAACACTGACGAATAAGGTGGTAGAGAAATACGCCTCTCTCACTGAGGATGAAATTAGAACACTTGTTGTTGAACGCAAGTGGCTCGCCGCTGTCATTGGCGGTTGCATGGCATTGATGCAATCAGTCGCCCATCGTATTGGTACAGAAGTTGCTTCGCTTGTGGAGCGGTACGAGAATACACTACCAGAATTGACAAAAGAGGTGAGTGAGTACGAAAGTGAGGTAAACGGCTACCTTGCCGAAATGGTTTTTACGCTTTAACGAAGAAACAACATGCTTAGTGAAAGTCAAAATATAGAATATAAAGAATCTTGGCGAGACGAATATCTGAAATGGATATGCGGTTTCGCCAATGCACAAGGCGGTCGCATTTTTATCGGTGTGAACGATGAAAAACAAGTGATAGGTCTGCCCGATGCCAAGAAACTGATGGAAGACATTCCTAACAAGATTGTCAACTACCTTGGCATCGTGGAAGATGTAAACCTACTTACAGAAGGAGAAAAAGAATACGTAGAGATTGTGGTGACGCCAAGCAGTATGCCTGTGGCTTACCGTGGTGTTTACCACTATCGTAGTGGTTCTACCAAGCAAGAACTAAAAGGACTTGCACTGCAGAACTTTATCTTGAAAAAGATGGGGTGGTCATGGGATGATATGCCTGTCGCCGGAGCTACGCTAAACGACATTGATCGTCAAGCTATCGACTACTTCTTGCGCAAAGGCATTAAAGTAGGACGAATTTCAGGTGATGCCTATACTTCATCTACAGAAGCTGTGCTGCGAAGCTTGAACTTGATAACTGGGGAAGGACAACTCAAGCAAGCCGCCCTATTGCTCTTTGGCAAGAATCCCAAGAGATTCTTTGTGTCTTGCGATTTCCGTATCGGCCGTTTCCGTAATGACGAGAGCGACTTGATCACACAGGACGTAGTAGAAGGAAATATCCTGCAAATGGTAAACCGTATCATTGAATTGTTGCGTTCCAAGTACCTTTTGTCCCCCATTCACTATGAAGGGATAACACGTATAGAGCAATTGGAAATACCTGAGGATGTGTTACGTGAGGCAATTTGCAACGCCATTGTACATCGTGACTATATGGGTGTGCATACACAAATGAAAGTGTACGATGACTGCATTATGCTTTGGAACGATGGCAAACTGCCCGAAGGCATTGACCAAGAAAAGTTGTTCGCAGAACATGCTTCACAACCTCGCAACCGCAACATAGCCAATGCCTTCTACAAGGCGGGCTTTATCGAGACATGGGGACGTGGCATCAACAAGATACGTCAAGGCTTGAAAAAGATGGGACTTCCTGAGCCTAAAATCGAGAATCATATCAGCGGAACATTGATTATCATTTACCGTAATGGCGGTGTAAATGGCACTAATGGCACCAATAATGTCGGGAACATGTCGGAAACAAAGCTTACTGAACATCAACGATTTATCTTGTCTTCTATCAAGAAAAATCCGTTAATCACAGGAAAAGAAATGTCGGAAACATTGTCGGTGACACAGCGTACGATAGAACGCGATTTGGCGGCAATGCAGAAAGCTGGCATCATTCGGCATGAAGGCAAGGTTAATGCAGGTGTGTGGGTGGTGCTTGAAAAGCCACAAAAGAAAGATAGACCTCAAATCCGCAACTAAGCCCTTCAACGTGTTTATTGCGTGTACACGTCCTCTCATTACTGAATTAGCAGATAAATTGAGGCTGAAAAAACCACCTATGCCTACAATATCCCCTTACCCCACAATGCGACTTGAGGCAATACGCAGTATCATACCCATAAGTTGTAGGCGTTATCCAAAATCTGTCTGGAACACATCCGCGTAAGCATTGTTACAGGTATAGATATTCAGCACATACCGCCTTGATGTCCTGATTCACTTGGCTGGTACAGAGACAAACCTGAAGACAAACGCTTTTATGCGACTTGTGGCCTTGAGTCCGAACCTCTTAACGTCAAGTCTGTGGATAATGGCCTTGTAGAAGTTACGGACAAGTGCAGTAAGAAGAAGGAACACGGTGTTCTCTGCCATGAAGGATTTGGGCAATCTGTCCCACCCGAAACCATTGTTCATATCATCGAAGATGTGTTCCTTTCCTCCGCGAAGGTTATAGAACTCGACAAGTGCGAAGTGTCGGATGAAGCGAGAGATGGTTCATCAAATGAGTAGTGACATCCTCAATACATGAGCCACCACAGAAGTAGATACTCATGAGTGAGCGGATGATTTCGCTGTACTGATAACCGAACAACCTACACCTTAGACCGAGGGTTGGAGCCGATTACAGAAGACAACGTGGAGTCAAATTGCTCCATGATTGAAAATATTCCTCCAAAAGGAGTGAGTTTCTCGGATTTAATTTGTATCTTTGCCATGTCTATCGTCGGATTCTCTTGTTTGTTTTTGCGACACTAAGATAAGCGAATTCTTCGACATGGCAAAATTCTGGGCAACTTTTTGTTGGTCAGGTACTTAAAAAGTTTAATTGATAATAGTGTTGCGGTATTAAGGACTTCAAGAAATACAACTGATAATCATTGATGGTAAGAACAATAGACATAACAAACACATGGAACTTGGTAGGTTCTGTAGAGACATACACTTTGCGGACTTACCATGATGATTTATGTCTTACGGAAAAGTTGCAGGAATGTGAAAGCAACTCTCCGAACAAACCGCCATTTGCGATAAACTATCTGCAATACTACAATAGCCACGAGCCTGTCACAAGCTGGATAATACGTCATCTTTTTGCCTACACTTTTAATGGGAAGCATCCATTCTTCGAATCTTTTGCAAATACCTTCTTGCAAAAAAATGGATTCAGACTTGAATGGATTGAATCACCTATCATTGACAAGGAACACGAGTATAAAGGCATAGACATATTGGTTCGTGAAAAGCAATACGCTTTAATCATTGAGAACAAATTGAAGGGAGCAGACTTTCAGTTGAATCAGTTGGCTCGTTACATAGCGACGATGCGTAATGAAGGGTATTCTGATAGCCAGATGTTCATTGTAATCCTGCCCAAGGACAATATATCCAATGACGACTTGTGGAACTCAGTATGGAGACTTCCCCAAGATTGGCAATCTACCACTCAAAGCAGGAAATGTCGGATAGACAATCATATATGTTGGTGTGATGTTGATGATTTCCGTTCCAAGAAACATTGTGATAACTGTGAATCCCTGAAAGAAGTCTTTGAAAGCCGAACTCTGTTTATTCATAAAGACCTATCAGAGTGGCTTTACAACAGTATCACAAACAACACTCTTGGTGTTCCTGACGATGAACTCCGTAAACAATATGTTCTAATATCTGCGGCATTGCAGTTCGTGGATTTTCTGAACTATATATATAACACTCGTGAAAATGACAAATTCAAAATGGACATACAGAAATTCTTAGGTGAACAATTGAAACTGAATGATATTGACCTTGTCGAGCAGTTATCATTGGTTGAGGATAAGATAAGTGATGTGGAAGAACTTGCTTCGCAATTAGACGACCTGTATTGGAGTAAAATAAAAGAATATATTACTGCAATTCGGGAGAAATACCATGTCCCTATTGTACGAGAAGACGATGAATTTTACTTTCACTGTGAAATCATCATTGATGGAATCTCTGTCATATTATCCCTTAGCCATGATCGTGATGGCGACTTCTGCATGATTGAAACCAAGCCCAAGAAGCGTCTGCCTAAATTCATTACAGAAGACTTTGATATATCCGAAGAGCTGAATGACATAAAAAATCGAAGCAATTGTATCTGGAAATATGGTACATCATATAGAGAATCACTAATGAGGTTCGATAGAGTACTTGGCAGATTACTCGACATTAAAAACAATCTGTAAATTTGGCATCACTGTAAAATCATGTCAGAAAATACACCAACCCCACCGACTGCCAATCTCTTTAAGCCATCAGAGATTATCGGCATTCTCCGCAATCACCTGGCTACTGGCCATGTCGGTAAAACTATGACTGTAATGATGCCAATCATGATTGAGAACATCAGAATGATTACACATTCACTTTCAATATTGACAAACTATTGAATACTGCAACAAAGTAATTATAAATATGGCTGTCTATACATTTGTGTAGACAGCCATATTCTTATTTTGAGTATACTATTATTCTGCGCTGAACAAAGTCCATGTCAAACAATTCAGACCACCGCCACTATTAGTGTTCACATCGGAATTCTCTAGAATTTGAGTCATATCACAATCTATAAGCTCTACTTCATAAGAAGCTCCAAAGGCTTGCTGGATTTGTTGCACAGCTGCTTTGTCGAGTTCATCCCAATCTAATTTTGGAACGATAATACGTTTACCAACTTGTAGAAAATTAATGTATCCCCAACTTCTTGATTTCAAGAGGCTCCACATCTTGGTACCTTTGATTCCTTCAATATCTCCAAAGTGCAGACGTTCAATATCAAAGTATTCTTTCAGTGGCTCACTCAGACGTTCTTCATCGTCCCAATCACAGTAATTTGTAATCAGGACTTTTCCTTCAGTGATATATCTAACCATTCCATCGACATGTCCAATCAGGTTTTCATCTTTTCCTTCCCATTCGATTAGAATAAGACGAATCTGATTATCAAAGAATTGGTTCCACCAGTCTGTAAGTTCCTCTTTGGATAGATTGTTCTCATTCAATACTTTGCTACACATGATGATTGTTGGCTTACCAAACTTGTCGATAGCCTTGATCACATTGCCTCCATCAAGAATAAGAGGGATTGTAACAACATTAAGATTAAGCTTGTCAGCCTTGTCAGTATGTACTTTGTGTAGCAACCAGTTTGTGATATAAGCTTTCTGGTCGCTAAGATAATCCGGGCTATAGGTGTAGTTCAGAAAGAGATCATTCGTCAGCTGCACTGGCATATAATCTCTTGACCAGATGTCACGAGTGTTAAGCAGATCAGAGTGCTTCAAGGTCGTAACAGACTCTTTCAATGCGGCATACATCTTTACTCTTAACTGAGGATCCAAACCGTTGCTCTCTCCATGTAGAAGACTGGAATAACAAACCGTATTGGTCATGTTATCCGTTATGAAGTTATCTTTTGATATTATCATACCTTAATTCCGCAACACTATTGTAAATTAAAGCTTTTAAGTACCTGAGCAACAAAAAGTTGCCCAGGTTTTGCCATGTCGAAGAATTCACTTATCTTAGTGTTGCAAAAACAAACAAGAGAACCCGACGATAGACATGGCAAAGATACAAATTAAATCCGAGGAACTCACTCCTTTTGGAGGAATATTTTCAATCATGGAGCAATTTGACTCCACATTATCATCTGTAATCGACTCAACCCTCGGTCTAAGGTGTAGATCGTTGGTTATCAGTACAGCGAAAACATCCGTTCACTCATGAGTATCTACTTCTGTGGTGG
>ENA-OPEN01000613-OPEN01000613.1-human-gut-metagenome-genome-assembly--contig:-NODE-613-length-12209-cov-3.032417_pt1 | contig 12209 bp, 10 predicted proteins | sample MGYA00241298_ERZ501530 | MGnify/ENA primary metagenome ERZ501530 (study PRJEB25962, sample SAMEA2042386) | human gut metagenome | biome: human gut; feature: human-associated habitat; material: faeces... | reverse complement strand
CGTATTCCTGCTGATAGATTTTTCCGTTGCGGAAAACCTGTTTGGTCATGTGCGTAGACAGTGCATTTACGCAAGATACGCCGACGCCATGCAGACCGCCGGAAACTTTGTAAGAGCCCTTGTCGAATTTACCACCGGCATGTAATACGGTCATAACAACTTCGAGAGCCGATTTCTGTTCTTTTTCATGAAAATCTACCGGAATACCGCGTCCGTTATCCTGTACGGTAATGGAGTTGTCTTCGTTGATAGTAACTTCGATGTGGTCGCAATAACCGGCGAGCGCTTCATCAATAGAGTTGTCCACAACTTCGTAAACCAAGTGATGAAGTCCTTTGATACTAATGTCGCCGATATACATGGCAGGACGCTTACGTACAGCTTCCAAACCCTCCAATACCTGGATGTTACTGGCCGAGTAATTGTTTTCGCCGTTTATCTTTTCTTCTTCAGTCATAATCTAATTTCTCTTATTGTAATAACAAAGCAAAAATAGTGAAAATCCCTGATATATCATGCCAACGCTTTGATAAATTTGGGCCGTTTACAGCTTTTTAGCACCATGAAGAGATGTCTTGGAGAGGTGGTACGGGAGTGGTGCGTATGCAGAAAAGGCCGGACTAAAAAGTCCAGCCTCTCATATCTTTTAAACTTATCAGCTTAACCGAGTTTGTTGATGTAAAGCGCCAACTTAGACTTCAAGTTGTTTGCTTTGTTCTGATGGATTACGTTAGTCTTAGCTAATTTATCCAACATTTTGGTGATACCAGGATACATAGCTGTTGCTTCAGCTTTGTCTGTGGTAGCGCGAAGCTTGCGAACAGCATTTCTCATGGTCTTGCCATAGTATCTGTTGTGAAGTCTTCTTGTCTCTTCTTGTCTGATTCTCTTCAGTGATGATTTATGATTTGCCATCTCGACTAATCTTTATTTAATTCGTTTATTTTTTTAATTGTAGCCCGTGGGGGAATCGAACCCCCCTTTCAAGAATGAAAATCTTGCGTCCTAACCGATAGACGAACGGGCCATCCTGTGTGAGCATTTCTGCTCTTGCATCCGACTTTCCTTTCGTTTGCGGTTGCAAAGGTAGAAACTATTTTTGAATTAGCAAACATTTCAGATGAAAAATTTGCATGATTTCTTCCGGAATATCTCTTTTTGGGGATTTTAATTATTGATAATCAGTAATGTAAGTGCGTTTCATTTTTTCATCTTTTATGGTCGTTTCTTGATTACTCTTCTTTAATTTCCGTAGTTTCGTTCTTTTTTTGTAGCTTTGTTAGCCGGATTGAAACTTGATAAAGGACGGAAATGTTACAGAAAACACAGGGAATTGTATTGCATTCATTGAAGTATAAGGATACTTCCATCATCGTAGACATCTATACCGAGGTGTCCGGACGGGCTTCTTTTCTGGTGCCGGTGTCCCGTTCGCGCAAGGCTGCGGTGAAATCGGTGCTGTTCCAGCCTTTGTCTTTGGTGGAGCTTGAAGCTGATTTTCGTCCGAATACCACTATATATAAGGTGAAAGAGGCAAAGTCGTTTTATCCTTTTACCTCGATTCCCTATGATCCTTATAAGTCTGCCATTGCTTTGTTCTTGTCGGAGTTTTTGTATCGTGCTTTGCGTGAGGAGGCCGAAAACCGTCCTTTGTTTGCATATTTGCAACATTCCATTGTCTGGCTGGACGAGTGTGGCAGCGGTTTTGCCAATTTTCATCTGGTCTTTTTGATGCGCCTGTCGCGCTTTCTCGGATTGTATCCTAACTTGGAAGATTATCACAGCGGTGACTGTTTCGATTTGCAGAATGCTTGTTTCACTCCGTTGCGCCCACAGCTACATTCTGATTTTATAGGACCGGAAGAGGCGTCGCGATTGACGATGCTGATGCGTATGAACTATGAAACAATGCATCTCTTTGATATGAATCGTACGGAACGTGCGCGTTGCCTGACGATTATGAATGAGTATTATCGTCTGCACTTGCCCGATTTTCCGGTATTGAAGTCTTTGGAAGTTTTGAAAGAACTGTTCGATTGAGTTTGGCTCTGCGGCAATTTCCCGTTGCCACGCAGGGCGTGTGACAGATAAAACACATAACTTTTATCTGTCACACGTATCTGTCACAAGATATGTTGTTGGCAATCAGTTTCATGCCTCATCATTTGTGACGGCATGACGGATAAATCAGAAATAAACTTTCTTTCGTAGTGGGAATTTGCAGGTTGATGATTGGCAGTGGATGATGCAGCAATAAGAAGCCGTACTTCAAGCACCTCCTTTTGGGATGGAGAAGAGCTTGAAGTACGGCTTTATACCTATGCGGTGGAACCGGGCAGGGGCTTATCCCAGCAGTTCTTTCACTTTAGCTGAAATGGCACGTCCTTCGGCAAGTCCGGCAAGTTTCTTGCTGGCTACACCCATTACCTTACCCATATCCTTGCCGCTGGTGGCTCCTACTTCGGCAATGATTGCTTTCAGGGCGGCTTCCAGTTCTTCGGGAGTCATCTGTTTGGGCAGGTAGGCTTCCATGACTTTCACTTGTGCCAACTCTGCATCGGCAAGGTCCTGACGTCCTTGTTGCACATAAATCTCGGCGGCATCCTTACCTTGCTTTGTCAGCTTCTGAATAATTTTCAGAGCATCGGCATCGGTCAGAGTATCATTGGCTCCCGGAGCTGTTTTGGCTTCAAGGAATACTTTCTTCACGTTTCTCAAAGTGTCCAGGGCTACTTTGTCTTTAGCCTTCATTGCGTTTTTAATGTCTTCGCTGACTTTTTCAAATAAATCCATCTTATTATTTCTATTTATAATTTACTATTTCCGGGTGGGGGGCTGAACTGCCGGCGGTTTAGAAGGTGATTATACCGTTACCGCTGTTTTCAGCTTCCCGCGCTTCCTCGGTGGCGAGTATTCCGGCTTCTTCCGCCTTGAGCTTGATTGCTGCCAGGGTGCTCTTGTCGCGCTGGTAGGTAGGAGAGTTTTCTACCATACTGATGAGGTCGGCATTGTCGAGGTCTTCGGGGTTGAAGATGTAGATATGCCGGCGGCGCAGGCGTTGATACTTGGTGTTGGCATCCTTGCCGTAGTAGGTCTCGCGGCGCGAACGTCTTTGCTCTTCCTCTTCTTCCAGCTCGGCGAGGCGCTTCTGCTCTTCTGCGGTACGCTGGGTGATGCGCTCGTCCATCTCCTTCATGTGGATATCCTGGATGCCGAAACCGGTGGCAAGTAGGGTGATCTTGACGCTTTGTTCCAGCTTGTCGTCGATGGCCATACCGAATTTGGTCTCGAAGTCGCGGCTGAAACGGTTCATAAACTCTTTCACCTCGTCCATTTCGCTCATCATCAGTTTGTGTTGTGAGCTGTATGAAATGTTGAGCAATACTTTCTTGGAATTGAAGATGTCGTTGTTGTTCAGCAACGGAGAATGTTGGGCGTTCTGGATGGCCATGCTTACGCGGTTGTCTCCTTCGCCATAGCCTGTACTCATGATGGCCACGCCGCCGTCTTTCAATACGGTTTTTACATCGTTGAAGTCGAGGTTGACCTTTCCATGCAGGGTGATGATTTCGGCAATGCTCTTGGCGGCTACCGAAAGGGTGTCGTCTGCTTTGTCGAAAGCGTCGTCTACGGATAGTTCGCTATATATTTCGCTCAGTTTCTCGTTGTTGATAACCAGCAGGGCGTCTACATGCTTGCTGATTTCCTCCACACCGTCCAGTGCTTGGTCTATCTTCTTGTCACCCTCCCAGCGGAACGGAATGGTGACGATGCCGATAGTCAGGATGTCCATTTCTTTGGCGGTTTGTGCAATGATAGGGGCTGCGCCTGTACCGGTGCCGCCACCCATTCCGGCAGTGATGAACACCATTTTAGTACCGTCGTTCAGCATGTTCTTGATGTCCTCAATGCTTTCTTCGGCTGCTTTGCGGGCGCGGGCGGGACGGTTGCCGGCTCCCAAACCCTCTTTGCCGAGTTGCAGCTTCACAGGAACGGGGGAGTCTTTCAACGCCTGGTTGTCTGTGTTGCACAGCACGAATGTTACATCATGTATGCCTTCCCGGTACATGTGGTTGACGGCATTACCGCCACCGCCACCTACACCGATAACTTTGATGATTTTCGGTGAATCGGTCGGAAAATCGAATTGTGCTATATCATCCATGATTATAGAGTTTTTTAATTATTTCATATCATCGTCTGAGAAAATCTCGTTGGAGAGTTTGTTGAAAGTCTTTTCAAACCAGCTGGGACCTTCTTTCTTCTTCCGCTTTCTCTCCTCCTTTTCTTGGCGTTCTTTCTCCCTACGCTCCTTTTCTTCTTTCTCGCGTTGTGCTTTGGCAGCGCGGGCCGCTGCTTCCTGTTCTTTCAGAATTTCGTCATTGCCGAACATGTCAACGGGTTTGGGCGTAGGATTACCGGCGGGTTTCGTTTCCTGCAGGCAGCAGTTTTCATTGCCTGCGGCAAGAAGTGCCAGCAGTGTGTTCTGCATGCCGTCTTTGCTTAGCACGTCGCTGAAACCATGAATCGTGTTATGAACAAAGCGCATGGTTTTTATCTTCTCCATTTTGCTTTGTTTGCGGAAAGCATCTTCGATGTTCTTCAGGTTTGCCCCGCCACCGGTAAACACTACTCCGGAGAAGAGTTTGTCCTCGTAGCCGGAGAGTTGCAGCTGGTTCCATACGTTGGCAAGGATTTCCTCGGTGCGGGCTTCGACGATGTTGTTCAGTGTGGCCAGTTCAATGGCGCGTCCGTCGTCCAGCGTACATACGGCGGGTGTCTCGGTGTCTTCCTCTTCTTCGTAGAGGGCGTTGCCGTATTGCAGCTTCAGCTTCTCGGCGTCTTGTTCCTCCATTTGCAGTGACGTGATGTCGTGGGTGATGGTGTTTCCCCCCAGTGGCAGTACGCTCAGGTAGCGGAGGATATTGTTCTTATAGACTGAAATGGTGGTGGTGTCTGCACCGAAGTCCACCAGTGCGCAGCCCGAACGCATCTCGTTTTCCGTCAGTACGGCGTTCGCCAGAGCTATCGGGGCTATGAGCAGGTCGGCTATTTCTACCTTGGCTTGCTCGAAGCTGTGTTCAAGGTTCTTCTTGAGTGAGGCGCGGGCCACGATATTGAGGAACTGTCCTGTGATGTGCTGCCCTGCCACTCCTACCGGGTCGGCTTGGAGGTTGTTGTCTATTTTATATTCTTGAGGGGCCACATCCAGTACGCTCATGTCTGCCAACGGCACTTCGAGGTTCTCATCGCAGATAGAGTCTACCAGTTCTTGTGAGATGATATCCTCCTCTTCCAGTGTGCGACTCACTGCATTTTTCACTGTGCGCAATGACTGTCCGCCGATGCCTACATATACTTTGGCAATGGAGTTGTTCAGCTGGCCTTCCAGCTTATTGATGATAGAAGTCAATGCCTGTGCTGTCTTATCGATGTTGTAGATGACGCCCTTATGGATGAATGAGGATGCATCTTCACGTGCATAAGCCAACACCTGAATACTTCCGTCGCTGTTCTTCTTTCCCGCGATACCGGAAATCTTGGAAGAACTCAACTCAATAGCGGCGATGAAATCTGTTGTTGCCATATCTGTTTATTTATAGTTTTACTATTTACTAATTTTACTGTTTGCTATTGCCTTTTCGTGCAGATTATCTGGTTACCGAATTCAACGCTGATACGGGAATATTTGTTCCAGCCTACCTTGTTTAATCCTTTTTCGTAGAATGTCTTTACCCGTTTCAGCTTCCGTTCGAAGTCGTCCAGCTTGCCGAGGTAGATGATGTGATCGCCTACACGCGGCACTAACTCTATGTTTCTGCCCGGCAATACATGAATCTGTTCGATTTGTGCGTTCCAAAACGAATTCTTTTGCAAAAATACACCAAACTTATATAAATCCCTCATGGCAAACGACTTTTCTACGTTTCCGGTCACAATAGCCCGGTGTGCAACGCACTTTGCATCGGGCGGCATCACTGTTCCTTTGTTGTCCAGATAGTAGTTTTCGCCATTGGCGCTCATTATCCGCAGGATAGGAATGCGTTGGGTCACCTCGATGCATAGTTTGCCGCTTGGCGTCTTGTAACACTCCACTTCATCGATGAGAGGATGTTTGGAAAGTGCCTGTTCTAAGGGCTTGGCGTGGATGCGGTCTATGTTTTTACCTATGGGGCTGATGCCTTTCTTTTCCAGCATAGCGGTTACTTCTTTCTTCGTGATGAAACCGGCGTATACTGTGTCTTTGATAAGCAGCTCCACATCGTGGCATACTTGTCCGGCCGGCTTTCGGTTGAAAGCGGTAATGGCTACTACCAGATAGGTAAGGACAAGCAACAGGACGATAGAAAGTAAAATCCGTTTAATCATAGACTTGTTTACTATTTGCTTTGTTGTTCAAGCAATTGGGTTATGGAAGGCACATAGTTATCCAAATCACCGGCTCCCAGCACAATCAATACTTCGACCGACTTCTTTGAAAGCAGGTTCAGGATATCTTCCTTTGGGCAGATACACTTCTCGATGCCCGGACGCAGGTTGTCATATATAAGCCGGCTGCTGACACCGGGAATCGGTTGCTCGCGGGCAGGATAGATTTCCGTCAGAATAACCTCATCCAACAGTGAGAGGCTGTCTGCAAAGTCTTTGTAGAAGTCTCTGGTGCGGGTATAGAGGTGGGGCTGGAAGATAGCGGTTATCTTCTTATCTTGGTAAAGCTCGCGGACGGACTTCACGCTTTGTGCGATTTCGGCCGGATGATGCGCGTAGTCGCTGAGGAATACGAGCCGGCTGGTTTTTATCTTGAAGTCGAAACGGCGGTCCACTCCGCGGAAACTTGCCATTCCTTGTTTGATTTCCTCGTCGGTCACTCCGTTCAGATGTGCGAGCGCCATGGCAGCTACGCCGTTCTCTATGTTGATGCCGATAGGTACGCCGAGCCGGATGTCATTGATGCGTGTATCCGGAGCCACGAAGTCGATGAAGATTTCGCCGTTTCCGATGCGGATATTCTCTGCATGGAAATCGCCTTCATCGCGGGAGTAGGTGTATACCCTTACACCCGGCTGCACGTCGGGTTGCAAGGCAAGGCCTTTACGGATAATCAATGCGCCTCCCGGCTGGATGAGGGTAGTATAGTGACGGAAACTTTCCAGATAGGCTTCGCGTGTACCATATATGTCCAGGTGGTCGGGATCGGTGGCTGTGATGACACTCATATAGGGAGAAAGCCAGTGGAATGAACGGTCGAACTCATCGGCCTCAATCACCGTATACGGGCTGGCCTGGGACAAGAGCAGGTTTGTTCCGTAATTTTTGGAGATACCGCCGAGAAAAGCCGTACAACCTATATGCGACTGGTGGAATAGGTGTGCTGCCATTGTACTCGTGGTGGTTTTGCCATGAGTGCCGGCAACGCAAAGTCCCTTGCTGCTGCGGGTAATCGTGCCTAATACTTGGGAGCGTTTCTGTATCTCAAAACCCTTCTCGTGGAAGTAGGCCAGTTCGGCATGTTCCTGAGGTATGGCGGGGGTATATACTACTAATGTCGTTTCCTTCTCCTTGCAATTCGCCGGAATGAGGTTGATGTTTTCCTCGTAATGTATTTGTGCACCTTCTGCAATCAGATGCCCGGTCAGCTCGCTTGGCGTACGGTCATATCCTGCCACAAACTTGCCTTTGGAGAGGAAATAACGTATCAGTGCGCTCATGCCGATGCCGCCGGCGCCGACGAAATAAACGGATTTTATGGTTTCTATATTCATGTACTTGTTATTTAATAAGTTTCAGTACCTCTTTGGCAATGACCGTTGCCGAGTCGGGTAATGCCAGTTTGGCTATGTTGTTGCTCAAGGCTTTCAGCTTCTCGTTGTCTTTCACTGTTTCCAGCGCTACGGACAGCAGCTTCTCTTTGGCTTCCGCATCTTTTACGTAGATAGCGGCATCCTTGTCAACAAGGGCCAGTGCGTTTTTGGTTTGGTGGTCTTCTGCCACATTGGGCGACGGTACCAGAATCACCGGCTTGTGCAGCAGGCAGAATTCCGAAATGGAACCGGCGCCGGCACGGGAGATTACCAAGTCGGCGGCAGCGTAGGCATTCGCCATGTCCTTGATGAAATCTGTCACATAAAGGTTGGGAAGGGCGCTGATGTGTGGGTGGTGCACCGCCTCACCGGTTGTTGTGGTGATTGCGTCCCTTACCTGTTCGATATATATTTTACCGGTTTGCCAAATGAACTGTATGTCGGGGTTCTTCCGGATGATGTCCAAACCTGCGGTTAAAGTCTGGTTGATGGTTCGTGCACCAAGACTGCCGCCCAGTATGAGGATTGTTTTTTTGGCGGGGTCTAAGTCTAAATAGCGTACGGCTTCTTCGCGGGAAATGGAATGGCCGAGCAGGTTCTGGCGGACAGGATTGCCGGTCATAATGATTTTCTCTGCGGGGAAGAACTTCTCCATGCCTTCGTAGGCGACGCATATCTTGCAGGCTTTCTTGGCAAGCAGCTTGTTGGTGACGCCGGCATAGGAGTTCTGCTCCTGTATCAAGGTGGGCACTCCCATCATTCCTGCCGTTTTCAGGGTAGGACCGCTGGCATAGCCGCCTACACCTACTGCCACCTGTGGGCGGAACTGTTTGATAATGTTGCGTGCTTTCCATTGGCTGCGTGCCAGCTTCACCAATACGGCAAAGTTCTTCCACAGGTGTTTGCGGTCGAAACCCGCTACGGGCAGACCGATAATCTTATAACCGGCATCGGGCACACGTTGCATTTCCATGCGCCCCTCCGCACCTACGAACAGAATTTCCGCATCGGGACGCAATTCTTTGATTGCGTTGGCAATGGATACAGCCGGGAAAATATGCCCTCCTGTACCACCGCCGCTGATGATAATGCGCGGTTTGTTGTTCTTCGTTTCCATATCTGAGTGTATATCTACTTGCTACTAATAACTAATTTTAATATTATTCAAATTCAGCATCGCTGTTCAGCATTTTGGCTGTCGGTTCTGCGGCGCTTTGCGCTTCACTGTAAGTGCTTTCGTCTCCGTTATCGGTTTCTATCTGCATGGTGGGCAAGGCGTCGTGTTCACTCTGTTCTTCCAACTTGGCTGTATATCGGCTGACGCTCAGTATCATACCGATATAGGCGCAGTTAATCAAAGTGGAAGTACCTCCCTTGCTGATAAGCGGTAACGGTTGCCCCGTAACAGGAGCCAATCCCACAGCCACCATCATATTGAAGACGGCCTGCGATACCAGCAACAGGGCTATGCCGATGATGAGGAAGGCAGGGAAAGTTCGGTCGCACTTCTTGGCAATGCGTCCCACACGTATCAGCAGGCAGATGTAAAGGAATACCACTATGACTCCTCCCACCAGTCCGAGCTCTTCAATGATAATGGCAAAGATGAAATCGGAAAATGCCTGGCTCAGGAAGTCGCGCTGTACGGAATTGCCGGGGCCTTTGCCGACAACATTACTGGTGGCAACGGCGATGCGTGCATGGGCTATCTGCGCGTCTTTGTCTATATCGAATTTCGCAGCGGGAACCTCCTCGTCATTTGTGAACTTCTCGATACGGGCACGCCACGTGTCGAACCGGTGCAGGAAAGGTATGTCGCTGTTCTTCGTCATCAGGAGGAAGGTGACGGCGATGACGCCTACCGATGTCAGACCGCCGATTAATACCAATAGTTTTTTTGCGGAAACACGTCCTATGAACATCATCAGGAAAACCACTCCAAACAGCAATGCCGCTGTGGATAAGTTTTCCGGGGCGATGAGCAGGCAGATGGCTCCGGTTATTATCATGATCCTTTTAAATGCCTTTGGATGGGCTCCGTCTTCGTCTTGCCCCTTGGAAAGGATGAAGGCTGTGACAATGATAACCGCCATTTTTGCAATCTCCGAAGGTTGGAACTGTATGCCCATGAATGTCATCCAGCGCGCCGCACCATTGATGCGTTCCATCATCATGACCAGCACCAACAGTATGGCAGAAGCCGGTAGCAGAAAGACGGGAAACACCTGGAACCATTTGTAGGGAATGTTGTGCATGAGAACCACAATTACAGCACCCACCATTAGGATAATGCTGTGCTGGGTGATAGGCCCCCAGTGGTCGCCACTCTTGTAAGTGAGCGTACTGGCAGCACTGAACACTTCCGTAATGGAGATGAGACAGAGGAAGAGGAAAATTATCCAGATTACTTTGTCTCCTTTGAATATGCTTTTTAATAAATCCATTTATAATTCTCTTACGTATTTCTTGAATTGATCGCCCCGGTCTTCATAACTCTTGAAGAGGTCGAACGAAGCGCAGCAAGGACTTAACAATACGGTCTCACCCTTCTTGGCCAATTGGAAAGCAGCTTCCACTGCATCTTTCATGCCTGTTTGCACGTCGGCCACAGGAAGCCCGAAGCGGTCGAAGAACTCATGCAACTTCTCATTGTGCAGTCCCAAATAGATTAAAGCCGAACATTTGGTACGTACCAGTTCTTCTATTTCGGTATAATCGTTTCCTTTGTCTTTGCCACCGAGAATGAGGACGGTCTTGGTGGTCATGCTTTGTAAAGCATACCAGCAGGAATTGACGTTGGTTGCCTTGGAATCGTTGATGAACTGGATGCCGCGCACTGTCGCCACCTTTTCAAGGCGGTGTTCCACCCCTTTGAAATCGGACAAGGCTTTGCGGATATCTTCTTTTTTGATACCGGCAAGGTTGGCGGAGATACCGGCAGCCAGTGAGTTATACAGGTTGTGGGTGCCATGTAGCGCAAGTTCCTCTTGTTCCATGTTGAAAGCGATAGGCTCGTTGATTTCCACTTCTCCGTCTTCCACATAGGCGATGGCGCCGTCCTCTTTTACGGCGGCGAAAGGATAGGGATGCGCTTTTAAGCCATGCTTCTCCAGTTCTCTGCGGATGATAGGGTCGTCGTTCCAGTAAATGAAAGCGTCTTCCGGTGTCTGGTTCTGCGTGATGCGGAATTTCGCATCTACATATTTCTGCATGCAGTGGTCGTATCGGTCCAGATGATCGGGAGTGATATTCATGAGGACAGCGATGTTGGCGCGAAACTTATACATGTTGTCCAACTGGAAGGAACTCAGTTCTATGACATAATAATCATGCTTTTCCATGGCTACTTGTAGGGCAAGGCTGTTGCCGATGTTTCCTGCCAGTCCCACGTTCAGTCCCGCACTCTTGAAGATATGATAAATGAGCGAAGTGGTGGTAGTCTTACCGTTGGAGCCGGTGATACAAATCATCTTGGCGTCTGTATAACGTCCGGCAAACTCTATTTCGGAGATGATAGGAATGCCTTTTTCTTTTAATTTTAGAATAAGCGGAGCGTCATTGGGGATGCCGGGACTTTTCACCACTTCATCGGCGTTGAGTATCAGTTCTTCAGTGTGTTGCCCTTCTTCCCAGACAATGCCATGCTTGTCCAACAGTTCCTTGTATTTGTCTTTGATGGCGGACATATCGGATACGAATGTGTCGAAACCTTTTACTTTGGCGAGTACGGCAGCTCCCGCACCACTCTCGCCAGCTCCTAAAACTACAATTCTACTCATATATTATTATAATTAAGAATGGAGAATGATGAATGAAGAATTCAGCTGCGTATTGTTGCGCTGTATCGGTAATTCTTCATTTTTCATTCATAATTCTTCATTGGGTTGTTATCTTATCTTTAACGTTATAATTGTTATTGCTGCCAATACAATGGTTACAATCCAGAAACGGACGGTAATCTTTGATTCGTGAAACAATTGGTCGGGCTTGGTAAATTTCACTGTACATCCCGGTTCTATCAGGCTCATGGAAGTACGGAAATGGTCGTGGATCGGTGCCCGTTTGAATAACCGCTGCTTCACTCCTTTCCGTTTTCCCAGCTTGTAGTAAACCCGTTGCAGGATAGCCGATAAATTCTCTACCAGGAATACACCGCAAAGAATCGGTATGAGTAATTCTTTGTGGATGATGATAGCGAAAACGGCAATGATACCACCGATAGTGAGGCTACCCGTATCTCCCATAAATACTTGTGCCGGATAAGCGTTATACCACAGGAAGCCGATCAATGCACCGATGAAGGCGCAGATATAAATTACGAGTTCTTCCGACCCCGGAATATACATAATGTTCAGATAACTTGCAAACTCGATGTGCGACGATACGTATGCCAGGATACCGAGCGTG
>ENA-OPEN01000608-OPEN01000608.1-human-gut-metagenome-genome-assembly--contig:-NODE-608-length-12287-cov-2.303058_pt1 | contig 12287 bp, 9 predicted proteins | sample MGYA00241298_ERZ501530 | MGnify/ENA primary metagenome ERZ501530 (study PRJEB25962, sample SAMEA2042386) | human gut metagenome | biome: human gut; feature: human-associated habitat; material: faeces... | reverse complement strand
GAACGCAAGGTTGACCACATAGTGCCGGATTACGTTCCGTCCGAGGAAAGATAAAAACGGAAGGACTCTTATAAATGAAAAAAACGGGCTTCGAAAAAAGCTTTAATTTTAAACAGATTCTCATAACGCTTGCCGCAGGAGCGGCCGTGCTGTTGCCGGTGCGTATATATCAGCTGTTTGCGATAATAGATACGGGCAGTACGGGATTTTACAAAAAAATCGATTTCAGCGTTTACTTTATGTATGTCGCAGTTGTTGTGTTTACGGCATTGCTTATCGTGTTTTCGAGGCTTTCCGATGATACGAGAGCTTCAAGACCCGCTATGTGCAAAAACAAGCTTCTCGGAGCGGCGGCCGTTGTTATGGCTGTCGGTACGGCATATGATTCTGCGGATTCGATGCTGTCGTTCTCCGCGTCCTGCAGCGATTTTTCGAGTAACCTCGACGTGTCGTTTATGAGATATTTTTTCTCAAACGGGATGTTTGCGTCGCTTTTTGAGAGCATATTCGGAATAATCGCCTGTGTTTATTTTATAGTTTTTGCACTTTCGTATTTTAATGACAAGGCCGATTTTACATCTTATAAGGTGCTCGCTCTGGCTCCGCTTTTCTGGGCTATGTGCAAAATGATAACAAGGTTTATGACCAAGATCAGCTTTATAAACGTTTCGGAGCTTATGCTCGAAATGCTTGAGCTTGCGCTTGTGATGCTGTTCTTTATGTCGTTTGCGAAGATTTCCTCAGACGTTGCCGACAAGGGCGAGTTTAAAAAGCTTGTCTCATACGGTATGCCGGCTGCGATGCTGGCGGCGGTGATAGGCGTTTCACGTCTTGTAATTACGCTGTGCGGAAAAAGAGACCGCCTGCCGTCCGAGCTCGGATTTTCCGTAACCGATCCGGCATTTGCGTTTTTTGCGATTGTATATATACGCCATCAGATGAAGCACGGCAGACCGGAGTCCGAGGACAATGCGCCGAGTGAGGACGAAACGGCAGCCAAGGCTGACAAAATCAACTGACATATCGGCGGTGTAAATAATTATGTTTCTTTCCGACGTGGCAACAGCCGCGAAGCAGGTGTTTATTCTCTATGTACTGGTTCTTCTCGGCTTTATATGCGACAGGACTAAAATCTATACGGAAAAAGCGGCAAGGCTCACAAACGACCTGCTTTTTTATATAGTTACGCCTGCCATAATAATTCAGTCATTTTCGTCCGTCGAAATGTCCGGTGAAAATGTTCGCGGTATGCTGATGTCGTTTCTGGGAGGAACGATTTTGCACGTCGTTGCAATAGTGATTTGTATTCCGTTTTGGCGCAGGACCGACAAAAATCTGTCGTGCATATATAAGTATGCGGCGATATACGGAAATGTCGGCTATATGGCATTGCCGCCCGCCGAGGCAGAGCTCGGAGCCGAGGGCGTGTTCTTTTGCTCGGGTGTGTTGATTCCGTTTAATATATTCGCATTTACGCACGGCATCTATCTTATGTCGGGCGAAAGCGCGAAAAAAACCGGCTTCAATCCGAAATGGCTGATACTCAATCCCGGAGTAGTGTCGGTGCTTTTGGGACTGCCGCTGTTTTTCTTTAATATCAGGCTTCCGTCTCTTATTTCGGTTCCCGTGAATTACGTTGCCGGTCTTAATACGCCGCTTGCAATGATAATGTTCGGCACATATCTTTCAAAAACAAATCTGAAAACGATGTTTTTAAAAAAGGACACTTATCTCGTATCGTTTTTAAAGCTCATAGCTTTGCCGGCTGTGATTTTGGCGGTGCTGAAGCTTATGGGCGTAAAGGGAACACTTTTGACGGCGCTTATAATTTCCGCGTCGGCACCGAGTGCAAACAATACCGTTATGTTTGCGGCAAAGTACGGCAAGGACAGTGCCGCGGCCTCACAGGTCGTCGCCGTGGCAAGCCTTCTGTCGATAATAACAATGCCGCTGTTTATAGCACTTTCGCAAATATAAATTCATATGTCGTTTTAAATTGAAAGGAGGACATTATGAAACTTTTAATAGCTATTGTCAACAACGAGGATGCATCCTTGGTCATTTCCGAGCTTAACAAGGCGGGCTTTATGGTAACAAAGCTTGCCACCTCCGGCGGATTTCTCCGTGCGGGTAACGTCACCATGCTCACGGGTGTGGAGGACGAAAAGGTCGGTGACGCGCTTGCCGTAATAGAGGAGTTTTCAAGTCAGCGCAAGCAGATTACTCCCGTTAATTCAACATATATAGGCGATTCCATGCTGACCGTTCCCGTTGAGGTTTCGGTTGGCGGAGCCACGGTCTTTGTGGTGGATGTCGAGCAGTTCTATAAGATATGACGGCAGACATTTCTTCATTCGGCGAGAGCTTTAAAAAAGAGGTTTTGCCGTATATAAACACCTTATCGTTCCCTAATACAATGCTTATTGAGGGCGGCTCTGCCGAGCTGCGGCTTTCGGCGGCGCGTTTTATAGCGCAGAGCCTGCTTTGCGTGAGCAGCGGCGCACATCCGTGCGGTGTTTGCCCGTCCTGCGTGAAATGTGAGGCTTTGTCGCACCCGGATATGCGTGAATACGGAGACATAAGCTCCGACGCGGCGTTTAAGGTTGACGCCTGCCGCGCCGTGCGCTCCGATTGCTTTGTCCTGCCGAATGACGGTGACAAAAAGGTGTACATTTTAAAAGAAGTTCAAAATATGAACGACAGCGGTGAGAACGCACTTCTCAAGATATTTGAGGAGCCGCCCTCATACGTGTATTTTATTATGACGTGTCCGAGCCGCTCGGCTATGCTTGACACGGTGCTGTCGCGTGCGACGGTATTTTCGCTCGGGTCTGAAAATGATTCAGCTCTTTTTGACGAGGATACCGCCGATTTGGCTCAAAAAATAGCTAAGGCGCTGTTAAGTTCCGCGGAAACGTCTCTTTTGGCTGCGGTGAGCCCTCTTGAAAAGGACAGGACGGGATTTAAAAATACGGTTCTCTGTCTCAAAAGCATTTTCCTCGACGCCGTTAAAATCAAGCTGCATGCGGCGGCGACTCCGGAATTTTCCGAAACGGCAGGAGAGCTGTCCTTAGCACTCACGGCCGATAAATTATACCGATGCTGCGGTGTGCTCGATGAGCTTTTTGACGGCGCGGCAATGAATCAGAATCAAAATCTGCTGCTTACCTCGCTTTGCTATAAGCTGCGAGAGGCTGTGGGTAAATAATATAAAATAGCTCCGAAAGGAAGACATACAAATGGCAGAAGTTGTCGGAATACGATTTAAAGAGGTGGGTAAGGTATACTACTTCGACCCTGACGGCAAAACGTTTGAGAAGGGCGACAGGGCAATAGTCGAAACCGCGCGCGGCGTGGAGTGCGGCGAGGTCACAATGGGTAACTCCGTTGTCGATGACAGCGAAATAGTAAAGCCGCTCAAATCGGTTATAAGAGCCGCTACAAAGGCCGACCTCGAAAGAGTCAAGGAAAACGCCGAAAAAGAGAAGAAGGCATTTTCCGTCTGCGAAGAAAAAATACTTAAGCACAAGCTTGATATGAAGCTTGTAAACGTTGAATACACCTTTGACGGCGGCAAGATACTGTTCTATTTCACCGCCGACGGCAGGGTGGACTTCAGAGAGCTTGTAAAGGACCTTGCGTCCGTGTTCAGGACGAGAATAGAACTAAGGCAGATAGGCGTGAGAGACGAAGCAAAAATGCTCGGCGGCTTCGGCATCTGCGGCAGACCGTTTTGCTGCAAGACATTTCTCGGCGACTTTCAGCCTGTTTCTATAAAAATGGCAAAGGAGCAGGGCTTGTCGCTGAATCCCGTAAAAATAAGCGGTACCTGCGGCAGGCTTATGTGCTGTCTTAAATACGAGCAGGACGCCTACGAGCATCTTTTAAGGCATACCCCCAAGGTCGGAGCATTTGTGGAAACGCGAGAGGGCAGAGGAACCGTTATAGAGAACAACCTTATAACGGGAATCCTGAAGATAAGGCTCGATCGCCGTCCCGACGCCGCTCCGCTTGTGGGTGACCGCCACGAGGTGAAGCTTTTAAAGGACGCGAAAATTCAGGTGGACAAGTCCGAAATAGAAGCTCTCAAGGGCATAGAATAATTAAGCTAAGACAAGGAAAAGAGGATTTGAAATATGGCATTTATTGAGGTCAGAGACGTAACCAAGACCTACAAAATGGGCGAGGTTGAAATAAAAGCCGTCGATGAAATAGGCTTCGGCATAGACAAGGGCGAATTTGTTGTAATAGTAGGTCCGAGCGGAGCCGGAAAAACGACGATACTTAACATTCTCGGCGGAATGGACACCGCTACGTCCGGCACGATTTACGTTGACAATGTAGATATAACCAAATTCAACGAAAACGAGCTTACCAAATACCGCCGCGACGACGTCGGATTTGTATTTCAGTTCTATAACCTTGTCGGTAACCTCACAGCGATTGAAAACGTGGAGCTTGCGCTTCAAATATCAAAAAACCCGCTCAGTGCGAAGGATGTTTTGAAGGATGTCGGACTCGGCAACAGGCTTGATAATTTTCCGGCTCAGCTCTCCGGCGGCGAGCAGCAGAGAGTCTCAATAGCGCGAGCACTTGCTAAAAATCCCAAGCTGCTTTTATGTGACGAGCCTACGGGTGCGCTCGACTATATAACCGGTAAATCAATACTGAAGCTCTTGCAGGACACTTGCCGTGAAAAAGGAGTTACAGTTATTGTAATCACCCACAACTCCGCACTAGCCCCCATGGCAGACAAGGTAATTAAGGTCAAAAACGGCAGAGTTGACAAGCTTCTTCTCAACGAGCACCCGACTCCCGTCGAGTATATCGAGTGGTAAAATACCGAATATTATATTTGACAGAGAGAGGTACACGTTAAATGACAAAAGGAATGAGAAAAGATTTTCAGCGGGAAATAAAGCTGAATTTCAGCAGGTTCCTGTCTATAACTCTTATCGTTGTTTTGGGCGTAGCGTTCTTTTCGGGACTGCGCGCCGCAAAGCCGGCCATGCAGGCCTCGGCGGATAAGCAATACGACAGTGAAAACCTTATGGATATAAGAGTCGCGGGGACTCTCGGTATGACCGATAAGGATGTTGACGCGCTTAAAAAGGTTGACGGCGTGCAGGATGCGGAGGGCACATACGAGCAGGATTTCCTCTGCGATACCGGCAACTCCGAGGCCGTTACAAAGGTAATGTCACTAAACGACGGCATAAGCCTTGTAAGAGTCAGCGAGGGGCGTTTTCCCCAGGGCTATAACGAGTGTATAGCAGACCGCAGCTTTCTTGACGCTACGGGATATAAAATAGGCGACACGGTAAAGCTCACCACAGGCACCGATGAAAAGGTGAGCAAATATCTTGCCACCGATGAATTTACGATTGTCGGCGTCGGTACGACGTCAATGTATATGGACAGCGACAGAGGCTCCGCGGCGATAGGCACGGGCAGAATAAACGGATTTTTGATAGTCCCGAAGCAGGCCTTTACGATGTCCTGCTATACAAGCGTTCATATAACCGTTAAGGATGCCATGGCGCTCGGATGCTATTCAAGCGATTACACCGAGCTTATTTCAAAGGTAAAAGACAGAATAAACGGCATAGCCGACAGACGCTGCGACATAAGATACAGCGAATATAAAAACGAAACGGCGACATATATAAACGATGCAAAGCTGAAGTTCGAAGAGGAAAAGGACACCGCAATGGGTCAGCTCGGCGACGCGTATCAGCAGCTTTTGGACGCTCAGGCGGCAATAGAAACCGGTAAGGCGGATCTTGCAAGCAAAAAGCTTGAAATACAGAATGCGCAGGACCTTATCAATTCAAACGCCAATACTCTCGTTGTAAGTCAAAGCCAGATAGACAGCGCAAAGGCTTCGCTTGTCGATGCGGAAAAAAAGTATAAGGAACTTGAATCGCAGGTCTCGGATTCCGCGGCGGAGATTGAGAGAATGCAAAAGGAACTTGATGACGGCAAGGGCTCCATGTCCTCTGATGAGTATCTCCAAAAGAGCTATAATCTCATAGCCGCAAAGGCGACGCTTCAGTTCTACAAAACTCAGCTTGCCAATACGCGAAACACAATAGATAATGCCAAGCAGCAGGTAGCTGCCGCTCAAACCGCCGTAAATAACGGCGGAACGGCACTTCAGGACGCGCAGAAAAAGGTCAACGAGGCTCCGGCGGCTCTTGAAGAGGCCGAAAAGCAAATTCAGGACGCTCAAATCGAGCTTGACCGCAAAAATGAGGAGTACGAGCAGGCAAAGCAGGACCTTGCCGACGAGCTTGAAGCGGCGCAGCAAAAGCTTGAGGACTCCGAGGATAAGATATTAAACGTGGAAAAGCCCACATGGTATGTGCTTGACCGCGAAACCATTCCGTCTTACACGGCATATAAGAGTGATACGGACGGTATGGGCTCAATAGGCTCGGTGTTCCCCGTGATATTCTTCCTTGTTGCCGCATTGGTATCTCTCACAACCATGACGCGAATGGTCGAGGAGCAGAGAACGCAGATAGGCACATTAAAGGCTCTCGGCTACACGAAGGGCGCGATAGCGGCAAAATATGTGCTTTATGCTCTGCTTGCTACCGCAATCGGCAGCGTGCTCGGCGTGCTTCTCGGCGAGAGCACAATACCTCTGCTCACGGTTAACACGTATAAGCTTGTGTATATAGGGCTTCATAATACCGTGGTGAAGCCGGACGTATTTGACGCATTGCTCGCTTCGCTTCTTGCGATTATTTGTACGACCGGAGCGACGCTGGCTGCGTGCTATCGCGTGCTGAGCTCATCGCCGGCACTGCTGATGCGCCCCGAGGCACCGAAGGCGGGCAAACGCATACTTCTCGAAAAAGTCGGATTTATTTGGAAGCACCTCAACTTCGCACAGAAAGCGGCTTGCAGAAACCTGTTCAGATATAAAAAACGCCTGTTTATGACAATAGCCGGCGTTGCGGGCTGTATGGCTCTGCTGCTTGTCGGCTTCGGACTCAACGATTCCATAAAATCAATGACGGGCAACCAGTTTGAAAAGGTGTGGCATTTTGCCGGTACCGCAGGTATAAATTCCGAGGCTACACGAGCGGAAAAACGTCAGTCGCTTGCCGAGGTCAACACCATGAACGGTGTTACGGAGTATTTGCAGACATATCGCTCAATGCTCTATACCGACGCAAACGGTGAAGAAAAAACCGCGTATGTCATAGTTCCGCAGGATACCTCACGAATGGCTGATTACGTTAACCTTTCGTCGCGCGACGGCAAAAACACCTATGTTATGGATGATTCCGGTGTTATCATAACCGAAAAGCTCGCCAAGACTCTGGGTGTTTCCGTGGGTGACACCGTGACCTTCAAGACGAGCGAGACAGGCACTGCAACCGAGCCCGTAAAGGTTGCCGGAATAGTCGAAAACTATATGTACCACTACATTTATATGACGCCGAATGTATATAAGCAGCTTTTTAACGAGACGGCTTCGCTCAATACCATCTTCATTAAAACGGACGGTACCGTGGACGATGAGACTCTGTCAAAGCAGCTTATGGATTTGAGCGCGATAAATTCGGTTACCATGAACAGCACCACCGAGAAACAGATAAGCTCCGTTATGAACAGCCTACTGTTTATAGTTGTAATACTGATAGTTGCTGCGGGGCTTTTGGCGTTTGTGGTTCTCTATAACCTCAATAACATCAACATCACCGAGCGCAGGCGTGAGCTTGCAACGCTCAAGGTTCTCGGTTTCTACAACAAGGAGCTTGCCTTTTACGTGTACCGCGAAAATATTGTACTGACGATTTTCGGTGTGATATTCGGTATAGTTCTGGGTATAATTCTTCACGCGTATGTTATGAGCACCATTGAGACGGACTATATTATGTTCGGTAAGGAAATGACGGCTCTCAGCTATCTCGCAAGTATTTTGCTTACTGTGCTGTTTACGGCGATAGTCAACTTCGTTATGTATTTCAGGCTTAAAAAGATAGATATGGTTGAATCGCTGAAGAGCGCAGAATAAACATTTTAATTTATATGTTGACATATATATTGTGTGGTGATATAATAGCACCACAATATATAGGCGCCGTGCAACTGACGGAAAGCCCATTTGGGCAGGCAGGCTAAACTGCCGGGGAACGCGGCGCATAAAAAAGCCGACCGTCTGGGCAGCCTCTTTTTCGGGGGCTGCCCTTTTATATTGTAATTTATTTATGTATATATGCTGTGAGGCATCTGTGAAAGGAAGATGGCAAATGGAGTTTTCAAGAGCGTGGGAAGGCTTTAATCCCGGCGAATGGCACGAAAAAGTAAACGTCAGTGATTTCATCAAAAGGAATTACACGGAATATACGGGCGACAGCTCCTTTTTGAGCGGAGCCACCGAGCGTACAAAGGAGCTTATGGAAAAGTTTTCAAAGCTTCTTGACAAGGAACGTGAAAACGGCGGAGTTTTGTCTGTCGATACCGAAACCGTTTCATCTCTCGTCACCTATGCGCCCGGTTATCTTGACAAGGAAAAGGAGCTTATCGTGGGCCTTCAGACCGACAGCCCCCTGCGCCGAGGTGTAAATCCCTTCGGCGGTATGCGTATGGCGCGTGAGGCGGCAAAGGCTTACGGCTATGAGCTGTCTGATAAAATCGAGGACGAGTTCAGATATAAGACAACTCACAACGACGGAGTATTCAGAGCCTATACGAGTGAGATGAGAAAGGCACGCCATATTGCGCTGCTCACCGGTTTGCCCGACGCCTACGGAAGAGGCAGAATAATAGGAGACTATCGCAGAGTTGCCCTCTACGGTATGGATACGCTTATCGAATTTAAAAAGGCAGATAAAATCGCGCTTGAAAATAAGGATATGACAGAGGAGGTCATAAGGCTGCGCGAGGAGCTGCAAAAACAGCTTAACTTTATGGAAATGCTCAAGCAAATGGCGCAGATGTACGGCTATGACATATCTTCGCCGGCAAGCAACGCGCGCGAGGCGATTCAATGGCTTTACTTTGCATATCTTGCCGCAATCAAGGAGCAGAACGGAGCGGCTATGTCGCTCGGCAGGACAAGCACGTTCATTGACATCTACATTGAACGCGACATCAATAGGGGCGTACTCACTGAGAGCGGTGCTCAGGAGCTGATAGACGATTTTGTTATGAAGCTGCGCATGGCTCGCCATCTTCGCACTCCCGAATACAATGAGCTGTTCGGCGGCGACCCTATGTGGATAACCGAGAGCATCGGCGGTATGACAAACGAGGGTAAAACTCTCGTCACGAAAAATTCGTACAGAATGCTCAATACGCTTTACACTCTCGGCTCGGCTCCGGAGCCCAATATGACTGTTCTCTGGTCGCAGGGCTTGCCCGAAAACTTTAAACGTTTTTGCGCCGAGGTTTCGGAGGACACCGACTCCATACAATATGAAAACGACGACGTTATGCGCCCGATTTACGGCGACGATTACGCCATAGCCTGCTGTGTTTCCGCTATGCAGGTAGGCAAGCAGATGCAGTTTTTCGGTGCGCGCTGCAACCTTGCAAAGCTTTTGCTTCTCGCATTAAACGGCGGATATGACAATGTTTACTGCGAAAAAATAGGCCCGCAGACTAACCCGATTGAGGGCGACAGGCTCGATTACGACGAGGTGGTTGAGAGATACAAGACTTACCTTAAATGGCTTTGCAGGCTTTATGTCAATACTATGAATGTAATCCATTTTATGCACGATAAGTATGCGTATGAGAAAATCCAAATGGCACTTCACGATACCGATGTGCACCGCTTTATGGCATTCGGCGTAGCGGGACTCTCGGTTGCCGCAGACTCTCTTTCGGCTATTAAGTACGCAAATGTTAAGCCCATACGTGACGAGAACGGATATATAGTCGATTTTGAGACGACAGGTGATTTCCCGAAGTACGGAAACGATGACGACCGTGTTGACAATATCGCAAAAGCATTGCTTGAGGACACAATAGCCGAGCTTCGCAAGACTCCGGCTTACAGAAACGCAGAGCATACGCTTTCGGCACTCACAATAACCTCCAATGTCGTGTACGGCAAAAAGACAGGCTCCACGCCCGACGGGAGAAAGAAGGGCGAGCCGTTTGCTCCCGGTGCCAACCCCATGCATAATCGCGAAAAGAACGGCGCGCTCGCATCGCTCAACTCGGTTGCCAAGATGCCCTATTCACAGTGCCGCGACGGAATTTCAAATACGTTTTCAATCGTTCCCGCAGCACTCGGCAAAACGAGAGATGAGAGAACGGCAAATCTTGTGTCGATTCTTGACGGCTATTTTAAAAACGGTGCGCATCACCTGAACGTCAATGTTATGAACCGTGAAATGCTCGTTGAGGCTTATAACGACCCGACTAAATATCCCAATCTCACCATTCGTGTTTCGGGCTATGCGGTCAATTTCCATAAGCTCTCAAGGGAACAGCAGAGTGAGGTCATAAAGAGAACCTTCCACGAAACGATATAACAATAAAAAAATAAAAAAAGAACGACCTTTGACAGCCGGCTTAAAACCGACGGCCAAGGGTCGTTTTTTGATATCGGAAAATTTCGGCGACTCTATTTTTCCCTTTTGACATATTTTATTATTGCCATACCTGCCGCCGCGCCGTCGCCGACGGCTTTTGATACCTGCAAAAGACCGCCTGTGCAGTCGCCTGCCGCAAAAAGGCCGTTTACGTTCGTCATCATAGAATCGTTGACCCTGATTTTGCCGCCGATTGTCACCGCTCCTGCTTTTTGGGCGAGAGCTGCCGATGATGCCACTCCGTAGGCTACGAAAAGACCGTCGATATTGACCTCGGTACCGTCGCGCAAAACGGCTTTTTCGATTTTTGCTTCACCCGTGAGAGTCGACAACGGTTCCTTGACAATTGTAAATTCTGAGGGAAATACTGCCGTCGGCTCTTCGCCGTTTGTGAACACGGTAACGCTTTTTGATGTTTTTGCGAGAATTTTGGCCTCGTGCAGAGCGTATTCGCCGGAGCCGAGAACGCCGACGTTTTTGTTCCTGTAAAAAAATGCGTCACAGACCGCGCAGTAGCTGACCCCTTTGCCTTCGAATTCGGTCAAGCCCTCTATACTCGGTGCGAGCCGTCTGCTGCCGGTCGCCAAAAGTACCGCCTTGCACCCGTGCTTTTTGTCGTCCGAGGTGACGACGGAGAATCCGCCGTCATCATAATCAATCGACACCGCCTGCTTGTTCATAAATTTCACTCCGAGCCTTTCGGCACCGTCAATTCCACGTGTCAAAAGCTCTTTTCCGCTAATCGGTTCGGCAAAGCCGTAATAGTTTTCGATTTTTTCGGCTTTTGCGAGTGCACTGTCTCCCGTGGTTATCACTGTGGTTTCAAGACCGCTGCGAATTGTATACAACGCCGCCGAAATGCCGGCAGGGCCTGCTCCGATTATGATTACATCCGACATACAAAAGCTCTCCTTGCAAAATAAAATTAAACAAATTTTTAAACCTTATTATAGTTATATAATATCCGTTTTGTGCTGATTTTTCAAGAAAAACGGGTATTTTTCGGATATATGTGAGTTTTGTGTGCTATTGTGAATTTTTTTATAGTTTTTTTGACAATACAGATATAAAAGCTTATTGAAAAGCCTATCGTTTTGTGTTAGAATAACAATGTTGTATAAAAATATGGGAGGAAATCGAATGAAGTTAAAGGAACAGCTCAGTACTTTGGCTGACAACATTAAGACCTACTGGAGAAGGCCGCCCGAGGGCAAATATATGCCCTTTAAAGAGGTAGCGGCGTATTCTGTCGGCGGCATCGGTGCGTATTTCATCATAACTCTCGGTACCGCTTGTCTTCTTGCGACTGGTAACACTCTTATTTCGAGTACACTCGGCGTAAATCCGACGGATATGTATGTTCTTTATGTTATTGCAGTCCTTGCCAATATCCCGCTTACGGGAATCAGGGCAAATATTATTGATAACACAAGAAATAAAGCGGGTAAGTACAGACCCTACATAGTGTCAATGGGTATTCCGACCACAATAATCTGTGTGCTGATGGTGTGGTTCCCGTACGATAAGTTCGGTGCTTTGTTCGGTGAGGGAATGCTTTTCGGCGTAACAAGGGCATATTTTGTAAAGTGTACTTTGATACTTATTTTCAACCTGCTCTTGCATTTCTTCTATTATTTCTTCTATGACAGCTATGAGAATCTTATACACGTTCTCTCGCCGAATTCACAGGAGAGAGCCGATGTTGCGGCTAAAAAGAGCGTCGGT
>ENA-OPEN01000586-OPEN01000586.1-human-gut-metagenome-genome-assembly--contig:-NODE-586-length-12599-cov-2.660555_pt1 | contig 12599 bp, 7 predicted proteins | sample MGYA00241298_ERZ501530 | MGnify/ENA primary metagenome ERZ501530 (study PRJEB25962, sample SAMEA2042386) | human gut metagenome | biome: human gut; feature: human-associated habitat; material: faeces... | reverse complement strand
CAATGACGCTATATTACAATGGTAGTAAGCTAATTTTAAATTATAATGATAATGTTTTAAATATTATAAATGAATAAACTATAACATTTAATAAATAAAGAAAGGTCCTTACTTGAATTGTAAAGACCTTGTTTTTATAAAACTTGTTTATCATCAAGATTTTCTCTTGCAATGGCTAGCATAAGCTTAATTCGGTTTTCTTGATTAACCTTTGTAGCAGATGGATCATAGTCGATAGCTACAATATTAGCATGAGGATTATGTTCTTTAATTGTTTTCATAACACCCTTACCACAAATATGATTTGGTAGACAGCCAAAAGGCTGAGCACAAACGATATTTGTATATCCTAGCTCACAAAGCTCGACCATTTCAGAGGTAAGTAGCCAGCCCTCACCCATTTTAGCTCCATGGCCAATGACACCATTACACATTTCCTTGGTTTCTGTAAAAGGATTCATTGGCGTAAATTTAGTATTTTCTTTAATGGCATTTATCATAAGCTTTTCACGACGCTTAAAGTACCATATAACTAAGCGATTAATTAAGGCTGCCTTAGTTCCACGTTTGTAAATCTTTTTATCATATAAGGCGTTGTAGCAACAATAGAAGGCAAAGCCTAAAACACCGGGTACCATTACCTCAGCATTTTCGCTAATGAGGAAGTCCTCAAGACCATTATTTCCTAGGGCGGCATATTTGATATAAATTTCACCAACAATACCAACACGAGGCTTAATTTCCTGGGTTAATTCAACTTTATCAAAATCTTGGGCTATAAGACACATATTTTTCTTTATTTCGTGGTATGATGAGCCTTTATTTTGATAAAACATTTCTCTTATATCATGGACCCATTTATTAACAATCTTTTGTGAATCGCCCTTGTTTTTTTCATATGATCTAGCTTTGTTATTTAAATACATAATAAAGTCACCATAGCATAAGGCAGCTACAACTCTTTTAATTAAAGAATAGGTTATTTTGAAGCCTGAATCCTTTTCTAGGTTAGCCGCGTTTAATGATACAACAGGGATATAGCCGTATCCTGCCTTTACTAAGGCTTTTCTTAAAAGGTGAATATAGTTAGATGCACGGCATCCTCCACCTGTTTGAGTAATTAAAAGGGCTACATGGTCTAAATCATCACGGTGATTTAGGGCATCAATAAATTGGCCAATTACAAGTAAAGCAGGATAGCATGTATCATTGTGAACATATTTAAGTCCCTCTGCGGCACATTCAGGACCTTTATTCTTTAAAATTTCTGTTTTATAGCCACAGCTATTTAAAGCATTTTCAAATAAGGCAAAATGAATATCAAGCATTGAAGGAATTAAAATAGTATGTGTTTTTTTCATTTCTTGAGTAAATTTAGGATATTCAACCTTAATATCATCAGTATTAATCATGATTGGCCTCCTTTTCTTGCTTTAGAGCTTCAAATAAAGAACGTAGTCTTATTTTTACAGCTCCTAAATTGGTAATTTCATCAATTTTAATTTGGGTATAAATTTTACCATGACGCTCAAGAATGTCTTTGCATTCATCAGTTGTAACGGCGTCAAGTCCACAGCCGAATGATACAAGCTGAACAAGGTTCATATCAGGCTGGTTAATAACATATTTAGCAGCTGCATAAAGTCTAGCATGATATGTCCATTGGTTAAGAACATTTACAGGGAATTTCTCTTCAAGATAAGCAATTGATTCTTCTGTAACAATTGCAACATCAAAACCAGCAATTAGTTTATCAATACCATGATTAACCTCAGGATCAACATGGTAAGGACGTCCAGCAAGAACAATAATTTGCTTTCCCTCCTTGCGAGCTTCTTCAATAATTTCTTTACCTCTAACTCTAATGTCTGCTAGGTGGTATTTATATTCGTAATAAGCTTTTTTACTTGCTTCCTTTATCTCCTTCATCGTAATATCATTAAAATATTTCTTTAGAATTTCATAAATAGATTTTTCAAATTTACGTTCATCAAAGATACCTAAATAATCACTTATGAATGTTATATTTTTAATGGCCTTAACATTATTTTTAATGTTTTCAGGATAGTATGCTACAATCGGGCAGTTATAGTGATTATCACCCTTATGCTCATCAATATTATAAGACATACAAGGATAGAATATAGTTTGAATGCCATCACCTAAAAGCTTCTCAATATGACCATGAACAAGCTTGGCTGGATAGCAAACAGTATCAGAAGGAATGGTATGTTGGCCGGATGTAAATAGCTTAGCGTTTGAAAATCCACTATTTATAACTTCAAAACCAAGGCTTGTAAAGAAGGTATGCCAGAAAGGTAAAAGCTCATAGTTATTTAAAACAAGAGGAATACCAATTTTTCCACGTTTTCCTTCTTTAGGCTTATAGCTTTGAAGTCTATTCTTTATATATTCATAAAGATTAAGACTTGAAGATCTAGCAATTCCGTTAGTTAATGGTTTTTCACAACGATTACCACTGATAAATTTCTTAGAATTAGCACCAAAGCTATTAACTGTTAGACTACAACGATTATTACATAATCCGCAGTTTACAAATTTAACTTCATGCTTGAAGCTTTTTAATTGTTCAGGTGTTAAAATAGAAGAATTTAAAAGACCTAAATCCTTAGCATACAAGGCGGCACCATAAGCCCCCATAAGTCCTGCAATGTTAGGACAAACAACATTTAGGTTAAGCTCTCGTTCGAAGGCTCTTAAAACCGCTTCGTTATGGAAGGTTCCACCTTGAACTACAACGTGCTTGCCAAGGGAATCTACATTAGTCGCTCTAATTACCTTATAAAGAGCATTTTTAACAACAGAAATAGAAAGACCAGCAGAAATATTATCAATAGTAGCTCCATCTTTTTGTGCTTGCTTAACAGATGAATTCATAAATACAGTACATCTTGAGCCTAAATCAACAGGCTTTGGTGCTAAAAGCCCCATTTTAGCAAAATCCTCAATTTGATATCCTAAAGCATTGGCGAAAGTCTGAAGGAAAGAGCCACAACCAGAAGAACAGGCCTCGTTTAAGAAGATATTAGAAATAACACCATGCTCAATCTTAAAGCATTTTATATCTTGTCCTCCGATATCAATGATGAAATCAACTGATGGCATAAAATGCTTTGCAGCTTTGAAGTGAGCCATTGTTTCAACAAGACCACCATCAAGATTAAAGGCATTTTTAATAAGCTCCTCACCATATCCTGTAGAAGAGGCTCCTACAATATGAATATAAGGATGCTCAGTATAGATATCATTTAATATATTTTTGAATAAATCAACAGGATTTCCTTTATTTGATAAATATTTAGAGTAACGAATATTTAGATCTTCGTCAATTAAAACCATTTTTAAAGTTGTTGAACCACTATCAACACCTAAGTATAAAGGCTTTGTGTAGTTATCAAGTGGTAATGTTTTAACATTATCCTCAGCATGACGCTTACGGAATTTTTCAAGATCAGCTTGTGATTCAAAAAGAGGAGCATTAAAACCAATTTTAGAATTAGAATGGTAGTTTTCAATTTTGCCTATTACTTCATTGATATTATAGTCATTAGTTGCACAAAACGCTGCACCTAAAGCTACAAAGTATAATGAATTTTCTGGACAAAAGCCATTTAGGTGAAGTGATTCATTAAAGCTTTCTTGAAGCTCTGATAGGAATGTTAATGGTCCTCCTAAATAAGCAACCTTACCAGTTATTTCTCTTCCTTGGGCAAGTCCTCCGATAGTTTGATTAACGACTGCCTTAAAGATAGAAGCGGCAATATCAGATTTAGACGCTCCTTGATTTAAAAGTGGTTGAATATCGGTTTTAGCAAATACACCACAGCGAGATGCGATATTATAAAGCTTTTCATGCTCCTTAGCATAACCATTAATTTCAGTTATATCAACATTAAGAAGGGTTGCCATTTGATCAATGAAGGCACCTGTACCACCAGCACATGATCCATTCATTCTTACTTCCATACCATCAGATAGGAATAATATTTTGGCATCTTCGCCTCCAAGCTCAATAATTATATCTGTACCTGGTATAAGCTTATTTGCAGCTATTCTTGTTGCATAAACCTCTTGAACAAAGGTAATATGGGAACCATTTGCTAGTCCCATTCCGGCAGAACCACTTATTCCAAATTTAAAATTATCTGTGATAATTCCTTTTTTCTTTAAATTATTAAGAATTTCTAAAACATTTTCTTTGATATGAGAATAGTGTCTCTTATAATCTTTTAAAATAATATTTTCATTGTCATCTAGCACAACATATTTAATTGTAGTTGAGCCAACATCTAATCCTAATTTCATAAAATAACTCCTTTAGTAGAATACCAATATAACAAAATAACCTAGTTTATATTATATATAAAAAGGAAAGTAATGTCAATTTATAAAATTTCACAAATATGAAATATGTTTTATAAGTAAACTATTTTTTGGTCTATAATTATATTATGAAAATGTTATATTTTATTAAAAAAATGAATTTTAAGACTTAATTAATTGAAATTATTTGATAAAAATTTTTTTAGAATATAAATTTATTGTAAGAAGAACAAATTTAGAGTATAATAAAATAAGAAAATTATATTAAAAATGAGGTTGTTTTTATGAGAAAATATAAATTATTTAGCATATTGGCTATGTTTATTATAGGTATAATTACACTTGCAAGTTGTAGCAGTAAGATTACCGCAACAGGTGAGTTAATAGTATTAGACCAAACAAGATATACTTTAACAATTAAAGCTTCGTTAAATGATGAGGCAAAGGAAGTAACACAAGGATCTGTTCAAATTCAATTGTATAATGCTGATGGAGATAGAAAGACTACATCTAATTGTGATAAGCTAGGTGGTACTAGTGAAGATACTACTCAGCAGGTTACAATTCAATCACTTGATGAAAACACTCCTTATACTGTTAAGCTTGTATGTACAATAAAGGAACATCAATATACAATCGCACAAATTGAAGCTAAAACAAATAAGGCAGGATCGTCTCATACAGAGGCCATTCATATTACATCAGCTGATGATTTTTCAAAAATGGCTAATGATTTAGATGGTTATTATATTTTGGACAATGATATTGCTCTTGGGACTGGTAATGCAGAAAATGAAGGAATTACTGAGATTGAAAAGGGCGACTTAAAGGAATGGACACCTGTTTTCTCTTCATCATCATCAAAGGCTTTTACTGGTACATTTGATGGAAACGGCCATACAATTTCAAATTTCAAGCAAACATCATCTACATCTGATTATGGATTCTTTGGTTATTTAGCTGAAGGTGCTCAAATTAAAAATATTAATTTTGAAAATGTATATCTTAATATGACAAGATATAGCGATACTTATATTGGTGTAGTAGCTGGAAGAGCAGAGTCTGGTTCATCAATTGAAAATGTAAAGGTTTCAAATTTAAAAATTAGGGTTTCTACATCTTCAACAAGTGGAAAAACTTTCTATGTTGGTGGTCTTATTGGACAAAACACAGGGGGAAGTATTATAAATTCTACAGTTGAGAATCTTGACTTAAATATTGAAAGAGGAAAAGTTGTTTACGCTGGTGGTATTGCGGGACAAAACGCAATGGCTGAAGGTAAATGGATTGAAAATTGTGTTGTAACAGGTAAAATTACAATTAATCAAGAATATAATAATTCTTCTGATTTTACAACAAGTACGGAAATTGTTCAGTTAATTGGTGGTGTTGTTGGTAAAAATGATGGAAGAATCAGAAACACTATTTCTTATGTTAATATTGATTCTAAGTTTAATCTTGATGATAATATTGTAGATAAGGTTTATGCTAATAAGGATTCTGAGGATAAGAGTGAGGATGCTGAAAAGGAATGGAAGATTAACAATGAGATTAATGTAGCAATTGGATCATTTGCAGGATATAACAAGGGTGTTATTAGAAGTTCCGCTGCAACTGGTTCTATTTCCTTTGAATCATATAATGCATACAATGTAGCTATTGGATTATTCTGTGGCTTTAATGTATCCGAAATTCAGCCTTCAATTAATCATGTTGCATATTTTGGGGAAGGAAGAACAGTATCGGTTAAATTAACTTCAAAAGAGATTGCGGAGGAAAATCCTAAACATACTAAGACTCCTGAATATGATAGAGTATTTAAAATTACAATGACAGGTAAGGAAGAAAATAATCAAAATTATTTCCAATTACCTACAACATATTTAAGGTCAAGCTGTGAAGAGAGTTTCGGAAAAAGTACTGAAATCAGTCAATTTAAAGGAACAGAAATTGATGCATATAATGCTGAGGAATTTAACCAATTAATAGCTAAACTTCAAGAACTTTTCTAGTTTGGCAAAAAAGCGTCTAGATAATACTGGGCGTTTTTGTTAATATTAGCTAAAATTAATGAAATAGGTGATATGATGGGATTAATGATATATAATTCACTAACGAATAAAATAGAAGAATTTAAAACACATGAGCCAGGGATTGTAAACATGTATGTTTGTGGACCAACCGTTTATGATTATATTCATATTGGCAATGCTCGGCCTGTGATTTTTTATGACATGCTAAAAAATTATTTAGAATATATAGGCTATAAGGTCAATTATGCATCTAATATTACAGATGTAGACGATAAAATTATTAATAAAGCCTTAGAACAAGGTGTGTCAGAAGAAGAAATTGCTAAAAAATATGAGGATGCATATTTTAAAAATTGTAATGACCTGGGTTCTAAAAGACCAACCTTTGTTCCTCACGCAACAGCGTATATTAAAGAAATGCTTGATTTTATTGGTCAGTTAGTCAATAAAGGATATGCATATGAGGTTAATGGTGATGTTTACTTTAGAGTTAATCATCTTGACTCATATGGAGTTTTATCTAATCAGGTCCAAGAAGAACTTCAAAATGGTGTTCGTAAGGATGTGGATACTAAAAAAGAAAATCCGCTTGATTTTGTTTTATGGAAAAAAACCAATGTTGGAATTAAATGGCCATCAATATATGGCCCTGGTCGTCCTGGATGGCACACTGAATGCGTATGTATGATTGATAAAATTTTTAATCATAAAATGATTGATATTCATGGCGGTGGAATGGATTTAAAGTTCCCTCATCACGAAAATGAAATTGCCCAAGCAAAAGCTATGTATGGTAATACGCTTGCATCATATTGGATGCATGTTGGTCGTTTAAATCTAAAGGGTCAAAAAATGTCAAAATCTTTAGGTAATGTAATTCTTGTAAATGATTTTAAGACTCAAGAGGATTTAATGAGTTTAAGACTTTTAATTGTAACTCAACCATATCGTAATTCAATTAGCTATGATGAAGAGCTATTTAATCAATATAAAAAGGAGTATGATAAATTTACGAGGGCTTATAAGAATGCTATGCTAGCACTTGATTATAACAATTATAAAAGTAATGAGGTTATAAAAGAGGATAAGGAAGCATTTATAAATTATATGAATCAAGATTTAAATTGTCAAAATGTAATGAGTCTTGCAAGTAGTTTATTAAAGGAACTTAATAGTGCAACAAGAGCTGGCAATTTAGATGTTATAGCTAAAAAAGCTAATATGATTAAACAAATAATGGATGTTTTTGGAGTAATGATGCCATATACACCTTTAAATGATGAAACAAGAAAGATATATAATGAATGGGTTCAAGCTAAAAGTGTTAAAAATTTTGAAGAGGCTGATAAACTTAGAGCAGTTTTAACTGAGGCTGGTGTTATTTAATGGATGCTAAGCTATATAATGGCTTAACCCTTGCGTATATTGGTGATAGTGCTTATGAGTTATATATAAGGAAACATTTGCTAAAATTAGGATATACTAAAGTTAATGATTTACATAAGCATGCGATTAAATATACTAGTGGAGAAGCTCAAGCATCAGTAATTAGATATTTTAAAGAAAAAAAACTTTTATCTGATGAAGAATTGCAGTATTATAAAAGAGGAAGAAATTCTAATGTTTTAAAGGTAAGAAAAAATATTGATCGTATTGATTATCTTGAAGGAACAGGATTTGAAGCTTTAGTTGGATATTTATATCTTTCAGGTTATTATGATAGAATGAATGAAATATTTGATGAAGCAATAAAGTATATAGAGTTAGGTGGTGATCAGCATGAGTAATGAAAAAGATTATGAAAATAAAGTTAATAATGATGATGATGCAATTGATGCTGAAATCGTTGATGATGAATTAAAAAAAGAAGAGACTGGCTTTTCATTCGGTCAAGTAGATGATGAAAATAATGAATCTATAAATGATGTAAATGAAGAAACTTCTGATGAAGAACAAGAAGAGCAATTATCTGAGGATACAAATTACGATGCTGATGAAAGGGAATCTTTTGACTCTTCAGAAGAGGATTCAAAAGAATTAACTGAAAATTTAGAAGAATTAAATGAAAGTCCAGATTCAAATAATGATTCAAGTGATGATGAAGATGCAAGTGCTAGCAATGACGAAGCTGATTTTAAAGAAAACTTCCGTGATGAAATTGAGGCTATCAAAGAAGAAAAACGCCGTCAGGCTTTAGAACAAAAAAATGCTGAAATTGCTCAAAAGCGTAAGGAACGTGAGCGTCAACAGCTTTTAAAGGAAGAAAAAAAGCTTGAGGCGCAAAAAGAACGACAACGTAAGTTTGAAGAAATGGCTCAAAAAAGAGCGGCTGAGAATAATAAGAGCGAAGAAGAAAAAAGTGTCGCTCAAGCTCAAAAAAGACGTGATAAGATTGTCTCTTCACCTAAACTTGCTAAAAAGCTTAGAAAGAAAAACCTAGAGATTGAGCGCTATGAGCCGGATATAAATGTTGGTCTTACAGAGGAACAAATTGATAAACGTATTTCAGCCGGATTAAACAATTACAAATCGATGGGTTCGACTAAAACAATTTCACAAATTATAATTGGAAATATTGTTACGCCATTTAATATTTTAATATTTATAATCGCTGGATTTTTAATTTCTGTTAATAGTATTAAGGATTTAACCTTCCTTGTTATTGTTCTTCTTAATTTAGTTATTGGTATCATTCAAGAAATAAGTGCTAAAAAAACAATTGATAAGCTTACTTTAATTTCAGCACCAACTTGTGATGTGCTTCGTGATTCAAAATTTCAAGAGGTTACTATTAACGAGGTTGTACTTGATGATTTAATAAGTTTAAAAACGGGTAAGCAAATTTGTTCAGATAGTATTGTTGTTGAAGGGCAAATAGAGGTTAATGAATCACTATTAACTGGTGAGGCAGATGCAATTATTAAGAAGCCAGGTGACATTTTATATTCTGGTTCGTTTGTTGTTTCTGGCACTTGTATTGCCCGTGTTGATAAGGTTGGAGACGATAATTATATTGAACGCTTAACTGGTCAAGCAAAACAATATAAAAAGCCTAATTCAGAATTATTAAAAGCATTAAATAAAATAATTTTAGTAATGGGTATTTTAACTGTTGTTATTGGTGTTAGCTTGTTCTTTATTCAGTATTTAAGAACAGGTCTTGATTATGAAACATCAATTCGTAAAACAGCTGGTGCGATGATTGGTATGATTCCATCCGGACTATATCTTGTAACTTCAGTTGCTTTAGCAGTTGGCGTCTTAAGACTTGCTAAAAATAATGTTTTAGTTCAAGAATTATATTGTATTGAAATGCTTGCTCGTGTAGATGTTTTATGCCTTGATAAAACTGGTACAATTACTGACGGAACAATGAATGTTCGTAATGTAATTGATTATGATATTATTGGCAATTTATCAACTAAGGACATTGTATCAGCAATGCTTAATGCAACAAACGACCAAAATTTAACAAATGTAGCTTTGGAAAATAAATTTGGCCGTGCAAAAAGAATTAAGCATACGGATATTATTCCCTTTTCTTCTCAAAGAAAATATAGTGCAGTCACCTTTGATGGTATTGGTACAATTGTTTTAGGTGCTCCTGAATTTGTATTGAAGGCTAATTATAAGTTTGTTGCGGCTGATGTAAATAAAGCTGCTAAGGAAGGATATCGTGTTCTTGTTATTGCTCATACAAATGAAGCAATAAAGGATGGTGCACTTCCTAAGGTAGAATTAGAACCGGTATCTCTTATTTTAATTGAGGATAATGTAAGACCTGATGCAATTGATACAATTTCTTACTTTAAGGAAGCTGGCGTTGAAGTTAAGGTTATATCTGGTGATAATCCTGTTACTGTATCAAAGGTAGCAGAAAGAGCTGGTATTACTAATGCTGAAAATTATATTTCACTTGATGGTTTAACAGATACAGAGGTTGTTAGAGCCGCGTCTAAATATACTGTATTTGGTCGAGTTAGCCCTGGACAAAAACGTCTACTTGTTAAATCTTTACAGGAATTAGGACATAAGGTTGCGATGACCGGTGATGGTGTTAATGATATTCTTGCCCTAAAGGAGGCTGATTGCTCTATTGCGGTAGCTTCTGGTAGTGAAGCAGCACGTAATGTGTCCCATCTGGTTCTTTTAGATTCTAATTTTGGTTCAATGCCTCGAGTTGTATCAGAAGGACGTCGTGTTATTTCTAATATTGCTAAGGTTGCTAAACTTTATTTGACAAAGACAATGTTTAGTTTACTTCTTGCTATTGTTGCATTAATTAGAGGTTCATACCCAATTAGTACTAATCAGTTATTAATGATTGATGCATTATGTATTGGTATTCCTTCTTTAGTGCTTGGACTAGAGCCTAATAGGCAAGCAGCACCTAAAAATTTCTTGTCAACGATTATTAAGAGTGCTCTTCCAGGTGCGATTGTTATTGTAATCCAGTCAATATTGGTATTTTTACTTCAAAATCAATTGGATATGACTGGAAGAACCACATCAACAATTATTGTTATAGTTGCTACATTTACATGTATGATGGTTTTATATGAAACATGTAAACCTTTTATAAATAATACACGTAAGATATTATTTGGCGGTGTATTTACAGCATTCGTATTTGCAACGATTTTAGTGCCATCATTCTTTGATTTCGCTCCGATTATCCCTGGTCTAGAATATTATTCAAAGAGCCAAGAGGTAATGACTTGGGAAACGCAGGTTGTATCAGTTTCAGAAGCAAATCATTATACTGTTGATGGATATGTACTTGATGAGTTATGTGTAAAGCAGTCCGCAACACATTCGGCAGAGGTAGACGCAAATGGATATTTAATTGTTGATACGGTTGTTATTACAGAATATAAGCCAGTTTTACCAACTCTTACAAAAACTGTTAATAATCATTTTGCAATTGGTGCTGCAGAAACAAGCTATATATATAATCCAAATTATCAGTATAATTTATATCCTTCAAGTAATGGTATTGTAAATCTTGTTTATACAGATGGTGTAAATGAGGTAATAATTAATACAGGCTATAATATTTTACCTGAGGTTACAATCAATAATAATTATTACATTGTAAATGGATACCGTACAGATGTTAGAACTGCTGAAACAACTGTTGGAGCTATTACGCTAGATAAGAATTATAATGTATATGTTAATGGCACTCGGATTTATCAATTATTTGAGGGAAAAGGCTTATTAATTTCTTCTACAAACAATCATGTGTGGATTGGTGGAGATGAAACAGAAATCGAATATGATTCATCTTTAACTGATACACTAAAGATTATTGGTAAGGAATATTATATTAATAATAAAAAAACTAACGTTATTTATACTCCAGAAATCAATATAACAGAACAAGGCTATTATATTGTAAATAATAAAATAACTAATTATAAATGTAAGGGTAGTGGAACTTCAATAGTTCAGTCACTTGATGAAAATGGCTATTTGAAAATTGATGGTCTTCAAACTAATATAAAGGTTAAATATTCAAAGGTTGTAGGTGGTCAAGTTAAATCACTACCAATATCTTCAATCTTACTTCTTATTTGTTTATGCTTATCAAGTCATCCTTTAATTTGGTTAATTAAGAGTGTTGTTCCATTCACTAAAAAGCAATGTAAGAAGCTTACAGATGTTTTAAATAAAATTTAGAATAAAATTAAAATAGTTTTCCAGTTAGTAAGGAAAACTATTTTTGTTTGAACAAATCTAATAATAAGAGTATACTATTTATAGAAATTAAGGAGTTATAAAATGGTTGCACAAATAATAAACACAAAAACAAATAAACCAATTATTGATCAAACAAAAGCGTATTATTTTTTAATTAATAATGTTCAAATGATAAATGGTAGATTAAATGCTACTTTACTAGGGACAGAAGTACTTGAGGATGTAGATTCAATTAAAGAATTAATTCCAAAGTATTTACCACTTAAAGAAAATGAGGAACTTTGTATCTACACATGTGATGAAAGATATATACATCATTTTAAATATGATGATCATCCAACAATTGATGATGTTGTATCATATATTAAATTTTAATTGAAGTATAGTGTACTTCAATTATTTTTTATCTATTTAGCTTCATACTCTTTAGTTTTCTATTTAGGTATTCTGGTAATTCTTCAATAAACTTATATTTAGAAATACCAAGCTTAAGTAAAGAATTTTCAAGAGTTGTTTCGG
>ENA-OPEN01000546-OPEN01000546.1-human-gut-metagenome-genome-assembly--contig:-NODE-546-length-13297-cov-2.571364_pt1 | contig 13297 bp, 10 predicted proteins | sample MGYA00241298_ERZ501530 | MGnify/ENA primary metagenome ERZ501530 (study PRJEB25962, sample SAMEA2042386) | human gut metagenome | biome: human gut; feature: human-associated habitat; material: faeces... | reverse complement strand
AGATCAACCAGGCCGAGGCCAGCGTACGTTCGGCTCAGGCAGGCATCCAGACGGCCAACGCCTCGCTCAACTCGGCACAGGCACAGGCTGCCACGGCGCAGTTGACCTACAACAACAGCCAAAACCTCTATAATAATAAGGTGATCGGAGAATATGAGTTGCAGACCGCCCGCAACAGCTATCAGACCGCTAAGGCTGGCGTGCGCCAAGCTCAGAGCAGCGTCAGCTCGGCCAATGCAGGCCTGAAGCAGGCAGAGGCTGCCGTAGCAGCCGCCAAGGCACAGCTCGCCACGGCCAAGGAGAACCTTTCCTTCTGCTATGTAAAGAGCCCGGCCAATGGCGTGGTGGGCAACCTGCCCTACAAAGTGGGCGCACTCGTCAGCCCGTCCTCGGCACAGCCCGTGACGACGGTCAGCGACATCTCGACCATCGAGGTCTATTTCTCCATGTCGGAGAGCGACATCCTCAACCTCACGCGCAGCAACAATGGTCTGGCAGGAGCCATCAACAGCTTCCCGGCCCTGAGCCTCCAGCTCACCGACGGTTCGATCTACAACCACGAGGGCAAGGTGGTCAAGACCTCGGGCATCATCGACCCGACTACGGGTTCGCTCTCCATCATCGCCCGCTTCCCCAACCCAGAGCGTCTGCTCAAGAGTGGTGGCGCAGGCCAGGTGATCATCGCCAAGAACAATAACCACGCCATCCTCGTGCCGATGGAAGCCACGACGCAGGTGCAGGATAAGTACTTCGTCTATAAGGTGGACGGCAACGGCAAGGTGCACTACACAGAGGTGACGGTAGATCCGCAGAACGACGGCAACAACTATATCATCACCAGCGGACTGAAGATGGGCGACCGCATCGTGGTCAAGGGTCTGACGGGCCTCACCGACGGACAAGAGATCAAGGCCCTCACGCTCCAGGAGTATGAGGCTGCTATGAAGAATGCCGCCGAGCTGGGTGCCAAGCAGGGATCGTCAGAGGGCTTCCTCGACGCCATGACGGGCAAGGGTGACAAGAAGTAAACCAAGAGAGTGCCATCGGGAGGAGGACGATGTCCGCCTCCCATCATGGTCAACACATAAAAGAAGAAAACAATGACATTTACTAATTTTATCAAGCGACCGGTACTCTCGACGGTGATCTCCATCTTCTTCGTACTCCTGGGTACGATCGGACTGGTGTCGCTGCCTATCGAGCAGTACCCGAACATTGCGCCACCTACCATTAGCGTGATGGCCAACTATCCGGGCGCTGACGCACAGACGGTGCTCAACTCCGTGGTGACACCGCTGGAGGAGAGCATCAACGGTGTGGAGAACATGACCTACATCACCTCGTCGGCAAGCAATAGCGGCCTGGCACAGATCACGGTCTTCTTCAAGCAGGGATCCAACGCCGACATGGCTGCCGTCAACGTCAACAACCGTGTGCAGCAGGCTCAGGCTCTGCTCCCGGCAGAGGTGACCAAAGCGGGTGTGACGGTATCGAAGCGACAGAGCTCCAACGTCATCATGTACTCGCTGACCACGGACGACGGACGCTACGACACGAAGTTCCTCAACAACTACAACAACATCAATGTCTCGCCGGCACTGAAGCGTGTCAACGGTGTGGGTGACGTGCAGAGCCCGTCCACGGCCGACTACACAATCCGTATCTGGCTCGACCCGGTGAAGATGAAGAACTACGGCCTCATGCCGTCCAACATCACGGCAGCCCTGGCCGAGCAGAACCTGGAGGCTTCTCCGGGTACGATCGGCGAGCAGAGCGACGTGGCCTACCAGTACACGCTCCGCTACAAGGGCCGTATGAAGACGTCGGAGGAGTATGGCAACATCGTCCTCACGAGCAATACCAATGGTCAGACGCTCCACCTCAAGGATGTGGCCAGAATAGAACTGGGTCAGCAGTCCTACGGCGTGCAACTGAAGAACAACGGCCATCCTGCCGTGATGGGTATGGTGCAGCAGATTGCAGGATCCAACGCAACCCAGATTGCCAAGGACGTGAAGGCCGAGCTGGAGCGCCAGGCAAAGAACTTCCCACCGGGACTGAAATATACCATCGAGCAAGACGTGACGGAGTTCCTCTACGCCTCTATCGAGGAGGTGATCTTCACGCTCTTCATCACCCTGCTGCTGGTGTTCTTCGTCGTCTATATCTTCCTCCAGGACTTCCGCTCCACGCTGATCCCGATGATCGCCGTGCCGGTCGCCTTGATAGGTACGTTCTTCTTCCTGTGGATCTTCGGATTCTCCATCAACTTGCTGACACTGTCGGCCCTGCTGCTGGCTATCGCCATTGTGGTCGATGACGCCATCGTGGTTGTCGAGGCCGTTCACGCCAAGCTCGACATGGGCTACAAGAGTGCGCTCACGGCCAGTATCGACGCCATGAACGAAATCTCGAGTGCTATCATCTCCATCACGCTTGTGATGTCGGCCGTGTTCGTCCCTGTGTCGTTCATCGGTGGTATGAGTGGTACGTTCTACCGCGAGTTTGGTATCACGATGGCTATCTCCATCTTGATCTCTGCCGTCAACGCCCTGACGCTCTCTCCGGCCCTTTGCGCCATCTTCCTGAAGCCGAAGGACGAGGAGGCGGAGGCCAACGGTGGCAATAAGATGTCTTTCGTCGATCGCTTCCACGCAGGCTTCAACCACTCGTTCGACAAGATTACAAACAAGTATAAGAAGGGTGTGGAGCGCATCATCAACAACCGCGTCGTGACGGGTATCTCTGTCGTGGCGGGCATCGTGGCGCTGGTCTTCTTCATGGGTACGACCAAGACGGGTTTGATCCCTGACGAGGATACGGGTACGCTCTTCTGTACCATCTCTCTCCCCCCGTCAACGGGCCAGGACAAGACGCTGGAGGTTGGCGAGAAGATCGACGCCATGCTGGCCACCAACCCGTGGATCGAGCGTCGTGAGATGATTGCAGGTTACAACTTCATCGCTGGTGCCGGTTCCGACCAGGCCACCTTCATCATCAAGCTGAAACCGTTTGACGAGCGTAAGTGGGGTATGATAGACCGCGTCAAGTCCGTGTTCACGGGTGCGGGTATCGCAGGATTGTTCATCGATCCGAGTTCGTCCAACTCCGTGCTGGGTATGATCTATAAGCAGACAGCCACCATCAAAGGTGCACAGATCCTGGCCTTCGCGCCGCCTATGGTGTCCGGATTCTCGGCTACCAACGGTCTGACCTTCTCTATGGAGGACCGCACGGGTGGCGACCTCAACAAGTTCTACGACGTGACGCAGAAGTTCCTCAAGGCGCTGGGTGAGCGCGAGGAGATCCAGCGAGCCATGACCTCCTACAACCCGAACTATCCGCAGTATATGGTCAACATCGACGTAGCCAAAGCCAAGCAGGCCGGTACGTCGCCCCAGGCCATCCTCTCCACGATGTCGGGCTACTTCGGTGGTCAGTACGCCAGCAACTTCAACGCCTTCGGTAAGCTCTACCGTGTCTATATACAGGGTAGCCCCGAGAGCCGCATGACAATCGACAAGCTCAACGATGTCTATATACGCACCAACAACGGCATGTCGCCCATCAACGAATTTGTCACGCTGAAGAGAACCTACGGTCCTTCCAGCATCAACCGCTTCAACCTCTTCACCGCCATCACCATCAACGCCACGGCTGCCGACGGCTATTCCTCTGGTCAGGCCATCAAGGCTGTGGAAGAAGTGGCCAAGCAGACGCTGCCCGACGGCTACACCTACGAGTATTCGGGTCTGACCCGATCGGAGCAGGAGTCGAGCAGTTCGACGGGTATGATCTTCATCCTCTGCTTCATCTTCGTCTATCTGATCCTCTCCGCACAGTATGAGAGCTACCTGCTGCCGCTGGCCGTATTGCTCTCCGTGCCGTTTGGTCTTGCGGGTGCCTTCATCTTCACCCAGCTCTTCGGCCATAGCAACGACATCTACATGCAGATCTCGCTGATCATGTTGATCGGTCTGTTGGCCAAGAACGCCATCTTGATTGTGCAGTTCGCCCTGGAGCGCCGCCAGAGAGGTATGGCCATCCGCTATGCAGCCATCCTCGGTGCCGTGGCTCGTCTGCGCCCGATCCTGATGACCTCGCTGGCCATGATCATCGGTCTGTTACCGCTGATGTTCGCATCAGGTGTGGGACGCAACGGAAACCAGACGCTGGGTGCTGCCGCCGTCGGCGGTATGTTGATTGGTACGATTTGCCAGGTCTTCGTCGTCCCGTCGCTCTTTGCCATCTTCCAGTGGCTGCAGGAGCGCATCAAGCCGCTCGAGTTCCACGATGAGGAGAACGAGGAGGTGGTCCGCGAACTGGAGCAGTACGCCCAGGGACCTGCCGGCGACTACAAGGTGGACAACGCCCCGATGTAAAATAGCTGAGTAGCCATTCCGCTCCCCCGCACCACTGGAGACGAGGGAGCGGGAGGCTCCCACACAATATAATAAGGATACATATAATAATAGACAATATGACAATCAAAAATATGACGCGCATGACGGGTGGTCGCCTGCTGCTCCTGGCGGGTCTCGCCACCCTCTCGCTGACGGGATGTAAGAGCCTCTATGGCGACTACGAGCGTCCCGAGGTGAAGACGGACGGCATCGTGCGCGACCCCGTAAACGACCAGGCGACGCTGGAGGGAAGCAACGACTTCGGCAACCTGCCGTGGAGAAGCGTCTTTACCGACCCGCAGTTGCAATCGCTGATCGAGAAAGCATTGGCCAACAACCCGAACCTTCTCAACGCCATGCTCAACGTGGACATTGCCGAGTCGCAACTCAAGGCCGCCAAGCTCGCCTACCTTCCCTCGCTGGTACTCGCCCCGACGGGCACCATCACCCACATGGGTGAGGGCGCAGAGGCCAACAAGAGCTACACGCTGCCCCTCGCGGCCAGCTGGAACGTGGACCTCTTCGGTACACTCCGATCCTCGAAGAAGGCTGCCGCTATGTCGCTCCTTCAGACCAAGGACTACCAGCTGGCGGTACAGACACGCCTCATCAGCAATGTCGCCAACCTCTACTACACGCTCCTCATGCTCGACAAGCAGATGGAAATCGTCACGGACATGGAGAACCTCACGAAGGACACCTGGGACATGATGAAACTGCAGATGGAGTTTGGACGTGCCCGCTCTACGAGCGTGCAGAGTGCGGAGGCTGCCTACTATAGCGTGAAGAACCAGAGCGTGAACATCAAGCGACAGATCCGCGAGAGTGAAAACTCCCTCAGCCTCCTGCTGGGAGAACCTGCTCAGACCATCGCTCGTGGCAAACTCGACGGCCAGTCGCTGCCAGAGAACTACGCTGGTGGCGTGGGTGTACAACTGCTGAGCAACCGCCCCGACGTACACGCTAACGAGATGGCGCTCGCCAGCTGCTTCTATGGTGTACAGAACGCACGCAGCCGCTTCTATCCGTCCATCAACATCACGGCCAACGCAGGCTGGACGAACGGACAGGGTACGATCAATCCGGCCAAGTTCTTGGTGCAGGCCGTAGGTTCCCTCACCCAGCCGCTCTTCATGAAGGGTCAGCTGAAGGCGGGTCTTCGTGTGGCTGAGGACCAGTATAAGCAGGCTTACAACACCTGGCAGAACTCCATCCTCACGGCAGGATCGGAGGTGAGCAACGCCCTCGTGGCCTACAACGCAGCCAAGGAGAGCGAGGAACTGGAGCAGAAGCGCATCGACGTGCTCAAGAAGAACGTCGAGGATATCGAACTGCTCTACAAGCAGAGTTCAAGTACCTACCTGGAGGTCATCACGGCACAGCAGAACCTGCTCAACGCCCAGGTCTCACAGGTGCAGGATCAGTTCACGAAATTGCAGTCGATCGTCAACCTCTACTATGCCCTTGGCGGTGGTAGCAATTAACTAATAAGACAGTAAGATTATGAGTAGCACAATAATCAGTCCGAAGGCCGAGGTGTCTCCCAAGGCACGTATCGGCGAAGGTTGCAAAATATTCCCGTTTGTCTATATCGAGGACGACGTGGTGATTGGTGACAACTGTATCATCTTCCCCTTCGTGTCAATCCTCAACGGCACACGCATGGGCAACGGCAACAAGATCCACCAAGGCTCCGTCATCGCTGCCTTGCCGCAGGATTTCAATTTCAAGGGTGCCAACTCGCAGGTCGTCATGGGCGACATGAACATCATCCGCGAGAATGTGGTCATCAACCGTGGCACGCACGAGGGTGGCAAGACGGTCTTGGGCTCCAACAACGTGCTCATGGAGGGTGTGCATATCTCTCACGACACACGCGTGAGCAATTCTTGCGTCATCGGCTATGGCACAAAGATCGCTGGCGATTGCGAGATCGAGGACGGAGTGATCTTCTCCTCATCGGTCATCGAGAATGCCAGGACGCGCGTGGGTCGTGGCGCGATGATCCAGGCTGGAACGACCTTCTCAAAGGACGTCCCGCCCTATATCGTAGCTGGTGGAACGCCGGTAGGCTATGGTGGTGTCAACACCACGATGGCACGGGCTGCAGGAATAGATGAGAAGGTGATCAAGCATATCGCCAACGCCTACCGCCTGCTTTTCCATGGTCAAAACTCGGTGTTCGATGTTTGCCACCAGATCGTCGAGCAGGTGCCTGACTCGGAGGAAATTCGCATTATCGTCGATTTCCTTCGCAGTACAAAAGAAGGAATCATTAGTAAATTATAGTTTCATACCTATCGTAATTTACAAGAAAGAGGGGATGGCCGTGAGGTCACTCCCCTCTTTGCTTTATCATTCTGGCCCAGACGAAAGAGGACGTTAGGCCTGCAATAGGATGGCGAAAAAAAATGAGCCGACTCGATACAGAGCCTCATCAATAGGAGGCGGTACACTCGATACCCAACGCCTTCACGCGATCGCGGATGGCGTCGAGCTCCTCATGGGTGGCCTTTTCCAAAAACTGTCCAGGTGTCTCGCGGTCGATGGTGTAAATCATCACTTCGCGAGGCGCGATATATTTCACGGCCTCCAACCACGGGGCAACATACTCTTCTCCTACATTGGTCACATCCTCGCCCTCATCGTTCTTTCCACGAAGGAACATGGTCTGGACAATACATTGCCCGTCAAAGGACTTCATACCTTCTATGATCTTCTTCACATCATAGGAAGGCAACGCTGGACGATCAAGGCGCTTTATGTAATCGGGGTTGACCGTATCGAGCTTGAGGATGTTGTTATCTACCTTGGCCAAAGCGGCATGGACCGCAGGGCGATGGATGAAAGTCGAGTTGCTCAAGACTGAGATCTTGGCCTCAGGACAGTAGGCGTCGCGCAGACGGATGGTTTCGTCGATGATCTCGGGAAAGTGAGGATTACTGGTCGGTTCGCCATTGCCGGCAAAAGTCATCACGTCGGGATGGACTCCCTCGTCATGCATCTCCTTGAGTTTCTCCTCCAGTGCGCGGGAGACCGCCTCGGTGGTCGGGAAGGGAGTATGCGTGCGATGGTCGGCGTTGTAGCCACACTCGCAGTAGATACAGTCGAAACTACAGAGTTTGCCGTCGGCAGGTATAAGATTGATGCCCAAGGATATTCCGAGCCGCCGACTGTGCACGGGGCCATAGATGGGCGATGGAAATAGAATTGTTGACATAATCGTGTTCGTATGTTTATTTCTTGCAAAAGTACAACATTCTTTTCACACACCCAATCTTTTCACTTAGTTTGTTGTCAGCAATCGCATAAGCAAGAAACAGAAAAAGGGGGTTGAAAAGGACGAAGAACCAAATAAAACTTAATATATTTGCCTATTTTGCAATTTTACGTTACCTTTGCAGCAACATTGGCTTATTGGCCTTATTGCGATTTTTAGAATAAGAAAGTAGAAGTTAGTTTCAGCAATGAAAAAGAAACGCAATCAAGCCCGCAATCACCGCAGTTTGCAGGTTATCACGCTATGTATCAGCACGGCCATGGTGCTGGTTCTGATAGGTATAGTCGTATTAACCGTATTCACAGGACGCAACCTCTCCAACTATGTGAAGGAGAACCTCACCGTCACCATGGTATTGCAACCCGACCTCACACCCTCTGAGTGTGCAGCATTGTGCAAAAAGGTGCAACGCTTTAACTACATCACCAACGTGGAATACACGAGCAAGGAGCAAGCCCTCAAAGAAGGCACGAAGGAACTGGGTGCGAATCCAGCCGAGTTTGCTGGCGAAAACCCCTTTACGGCAGAGATCGAGTTGCGCCTGAAGGCCAACTATGCCAACAATGACTCTATCAAGAAGATTGCCGCCGACCTAAAGCAGTTTAATGGCGTCTCTGACGTGACCTACCGACAGGACCTGGTCAATAGTGTGAACCAAATGTTGCGCAAGATCAGTTTCGTACTGCTGATCATCGCAGCACTCCTGACGGTCGTCTCGTTCTCCTTGATCAACAACACCATCCGCCTCAGCATCTATGCGCGTCGCTTCGCGATACACACCATGAAACTCGTGGGTGCCTCGTGGGGCTTCATCCGACTGCCTTTCCTGCGCATGGCCGTGGGACTAGGCTTGCTCTCTGCCGTCATGGCATTGATCGTGCTGGGAGCCGGCATGCTCGCTCTCTACAACTATGAGCCGGAGATGCTGACGATCATCAATGGCGAGGTCATGGCCTTTACAGCGCTGGTAGTCCTGGCCGTAGGCATCATCCTCACCACAATCTGCTCCTGGCTCTCGGTCAACAAATTCCTGCGCATGAAGGCGGGAGACCTCTACAAGATTTAATCGCCGCCCGAAATGGGTCGGCCTCACTATCACGAGAAGGAAATAATACAAACATAGAATATGGATAAAAGTAAATTAGCTTTCGGCCGCATCAACTACATTCTGCTTGTAGTAGGTGTGGCGATCGTCGTCATTGGCTTCATCCTGATGAGCGGCGGCACATCGACCAAGGAGATGTTCAATCCCGAGGTGTTCAGCCCGACGCGTATCAAGGTGGCGCCTGTCGTCACGCTGGTGGGTTATATTACCATCATCGCCTCCATCCTCGTTCGTCCGAAGGGCGGAGAGGCAGGAGCCGAGATGGCAACACAATCGTCTGAAACCAACGTCACGGAGGCATAATGGACCTGATAGAAACCATCATCATCGCCATCGTAGAGGGATTGACCGAGTTTCTTCCCGTTTCTTCCACAGGCCACATGATCATCGCACAAAACCTGCTGGGAGTGCCGAGCACGCCGTTTGTCAAGGCCTTCACGGTCATCATCCAGTTTGGCGCCATCCTCTCGGTGGTCTTGCTCTACAGGAAGCGCTTCTTCCAACTCAACCATACGCCAGCACCAGAGGGCAGCACGTCGCTCCAGAAGTTTCTCCACAAGTGGGACTTCTACTGGAAGATCTTCGTTGCCTTCGTTCCTGCCGTCGTGCTGGGTGGCCTCCTCAATGGCGTGATAGAGCATCTGCTCGGCAGCGTCACGATCGTTGCTATCATGCTGGTTGTTGGTGGTGTCTTCATGTTGTTCTGCGACAAGTGGTTCTGCCATGGCAAGGAGACCAACCCCGTCACCGAGAAGCGTGCGTTCCGCATCGGCCTCTGCCAGTGTCTGGCCATGATACCTGGTGTCAGCCGCAGTATGGCGACCATCGTCGGTGGTATGGCCAACGGACTGACGCGTAAGCGCGCGGCAGAGTTTTCCTTCTTCCTGGCCGTGCCCACCATGTTGGCTGCCACGTGCCTGGAGGTGTTGAAGATGATCCTGGCTGGCGAATTCGACGACATGTCGGGCAATATCTCCACGCTGCTCATCGGCAGTTTGGTCTCGTTTGTGGTAGCCATCCTTGCCATGAAATGGTTTGTCAGTTTCATTGCTAAATATGGCTTCAAACTCTTTGGCTGGTACCGCATCATCGTCGGACTGCTCATCCTGGGACTGCTCCTCACGGGCCACTCACTCCAAATGGTTGACTAAGCCGGGATGACAATCAATTTCAAAGAAGGGATACTCATCCCCATTGACAAGCCCTATGGCGTGACGAGTTTCAAGGCCCTCGCCCACATCCGCTACCTCTGCTCCCACGCCTTGGGTGGCAAGGTGAAGATGGGACACGCTGGCACACTCGATCCGCTCGCCACTGGCGTCTTGGTGCTTGCGACGGGAAAAAAGACGAAGCAGATCGAGACGCTGCAGCAACACACGAAGGAGTATGTCGCCACGATACAGCTGGGGGCGACGACCGTGAGCTACGACATGGAGCACCCGGTCAGCGCCACCTTCCCCACGGAGCATATCACGCGAGAGCTGATTCTTGAGACGCTGCAGCAGTTTATTGGCGAGATAGAACAGATACCGCCTACCTACAGTGCAGTAAAGGTCAACGGCGTCCGCGCCTACGACGTGCGCCGCAATGGCGAGCACATAGAGCTCAAACCCAAGCACGTCCGCATCGACGAGATAGAAGTGGTGTCGTTTGATGCCGAAAAGATGCAGCTCGTCCTGCGCGTAGTCTGCGGCAAGGGCACCTATATCCGTGCCTTGGCCCGGGATTTGGGCCGCGCACTCTCCTCGGGAGCTTACCTCACCTCCCTCCGTCGCACACAAGTGGGCGACGTGCGGGTGGAGAACTGTCTTTCCTACGACCATTTTGAAGAGTGGCTGGCACAGCAAACAATAGAAAAAGAAAACAAGTAAGATATGAAACTATCGCAGTTTAAATTCGATTTGCCACAGGACTTGGTGGCACTCTATCCCCATTCCTCCACCCATACCATCACTCGACCCAACGGAACAACTGCCGAGTTTGACGTGGTAAGGCCCGACGAGGCGCGGCTGATGGTGCTCCACAAGCAATCGGAGACGATAGACCTGTATCATAAGGACGAGGAGGGCAACCCGATAGAGGGCGACTACATCCTCTTCAAGGATCTTGTGAACTATTTTGGAGAGGGAGACACCTTCGTCTTCAACGATACCAAAGTGTTCCCCGCCCGTCTCTACGGCACGAAGGAGAAGACGGATGCCAAGATCGAGGTGTTCCTGCTCCGCGAACTCAATCCCGAGATGCGCCTGTGGGACGTACTCGTCGAACCGGCACGCAAGATTCGCATTGGCAACAAACTCTTCTTCGAGGAGTCGGGCACCATGGTGGCTGAAGTGATCGACAACACCACCTCAAGAGGGCGCACCCTGCGTTTCCTCTACGACTGCCCGCACGATGAGTTCAAGAAAGAGCTCTTCGCCCTGGGCGAGGCACCACTGCCCCGATATATCATCGACAACCGTCCGAAGGAGGAAGGACAGGACTTTGCCCATGCCACCGAAGAGGACATGGAGTACTTCCAGACTCCGTTCGCCAAACACGAGGGTGCTGTCACGGCTCCCAGCACGGGCATCCACTTCTCGCGCGAGATGCTCAAGATGATGGAGATACGAGGCATCAATCCTGCCTATGTCACCCTTCATTGCGGTTTGGGCAATTTCCACAAGATTGAGGTGGAGGACCTGACGAAGCACAAGATGGACTCGGAGCAGATGTTCATCACGTCTGAAGCCTGCGAGATCGTCAACGACACGAAGCGCAAGGGCCATCACGTGTGTAGCATTGGAGCAAGTGTGGTCAAAGCCACAGAGACGGCTGTGGGCACAGACGGCCTACTGAAGGAGTTTGAGGGATGGACCAACAAGTTTATCTTCCCTCCCTACAACTTCGGCTTGTCCGACTCGATGGTAGCCAACTTCTACCATCCCTATTCCACGCTGCTGATGACTCAGTGTGCATTTGGAGGCTACGACATGGTGATGAAGGCATACGAACTGGCTGTCGCCAACGGTTACAAATTTGGATGCTACGGAGACAGTCTGCTCATCCTCAACGACTAATCAGCCTTGCTACATCGTCTGTATCTCTCCTTGGGTTCCAATCTTGGCAACCGTAGGCAACTGCTCCAGTCTGCCATCGCCCTACTGGGGGAGCGTGTCGGCTCGGTGGAACGCATATCTTCCTTTATAGAGACGGCACCATGGGGCTTCGAGAGCGAGCATCAGTTTCTCAATGCCTGCGTCAGCATCAACACCAGGATGACCCCACGCGAGGTGCTGGAAGCTACGAAACAGATAGAGCGTGAACTGGGCAGGACACGGAAGTCGTCCAATGGTCAATATGCTGACCGCCCGATAGACATCGACATTCTCCTCTATGATGACATACAGGTAAACGAACCCGATTTGGTCATTCCGCACCCCCACATGGAGGAACGCGATTTTGTCATGATTCCTTTACAAGAAATCAGACCCGAAAAACAGGGGTAAGCCCTGCTATCAACAACAAAGGTTTTTCTCTTTCGTGAGAAAAACCTTTGTTGTTATCATACCCTTAAGAGGGGTATTAACTTGCTCCGCCAATGAAGTTAACTTCAAAGGCCAACGAAGTTAACTTCATCGGCCCACGAAGTCATATTCATCGGCCTCCGAAGTTAAGTTCATTTTTTCACCCCTTTTTCTATACTTTTGGCCTATTTTAGACTCTTTTCCCGCTACAACGGGTCTATGTGGCGTTTGAAGCAGGTCTTGATGAGAAACCGCCTTTGAAAAGCGAATGAATTGTTTAGATTTTTCGTTTAGATTTAAGGCAATCATCATACACCATCAGTCCTTTCACCGTTAGTAGATATTTCTGGCGAGGATGACGTGGCGAATTTGGGTATTTCATTTTTACCAATCCTTCTGTAATGGCTGGCGAAAGAGAATATTCGAGGAAATTGGGGCGGTTCTTCAAGCCAACAGCTTCCATCATTTCCTTTACGCTCTTTTCACCTGTGCCAATTGTAACAAGCAACCGTTTTATGTTTTCTGATAAGATTGATACCGAACTATCAGAACTTGTATGGGTGTTTTCATAGGTACTTGTATGGGTACTTGTATGGGTACTTGCACTGGTCGCATCTACATCGTTATAACCTACAAGCATATAGCGGTTCTTCAGCTCATGATCTTCACCCATCAACAAATTACGGAAAAACTTAATAAGGAAAGACTTATTGGGTTCTATACCCTTTGACGGATTACGATAGTTCGCACGAACAAGGGCATTACGGAAATACCACGAGTTGTCGGCAAATAAATCGTTATCGACCTTGAATCCAATTGAACGCAAATATTTAATGACAAACACCGCAGTGGTTCGTGTGTTGCCCTCACGGAACGGATGGTTTTGCCATAGCAACGTTACAAAATCTACAATGTGGTCAATAATTTCATCCGTGTTCAATCCATTGTACCCCAGTTCGGGATAAGAAATAGTTCATAAAAAAGTTGGTAGTCTCACAAATAT
>ENA-OPEN01000507-OPEN01000507.1-human-gut-metagenome-genome-assembly--contig:-NODE-507-length-13913-cov-2.594458_pt1 | contig 13913 bp, 13 predicted proteins | sample MGYA00241298_ERZ501530 | MGnify/ENA primary metagenome ERZ501530 (study PRJEB25962, sample SAMEA2042386) | human gut metagenome | biome: human gut; feature: human-associated habitat; material: faeces... | reverse complement strand
CCGGCAGGACCGAAACCGACTATAACCGGTCTCAAGGTACTCTTCCGTTTTACGGGCGGCAAGGTATAAACGCTTTTCTCGCTTAACGAAACCCTGTTGCCGGCTTTTGAAGCCACCCTCTTTTCGTCTATATCAAGAGCCACATCGACGCTGAAAATGAATTTAATATCGTCTTTTTTTCGACAATCCACCGATTTTTTACAGATTGTCAGCTCTCGTATATGCCTCTCACCGATTTTAAGAGCTTTTGCGGCAAGCCTGTAAAGTTCCTGCTCGTCCTCATCGAGAGGCAATTTAAGTTCATTTATTCTTATCATTTATAACTCCTTCAAAACAGATTCCGCTGCAAGGAACGCCGATGACCAGGCCCAACCGAGGTTATATCCTCCGCACGGACCGTCAACATTGAGCGCCTCCCCGACGGCATACAGATGTTTTACTTTTTTAGCTTCGAGAGTATTATTATCAAATTCCGAAAGAGCCGCTCCGCCGTGAGTCACTTGGGCAAAATCAAAGCCGCGAACACCCGTGACGGAAAATTTAAGTGATTTTATCACAGAAGCAATTTGTAAAGTTTTATCACTTGACAGGCTTGCGAACGGCTCGTCCTTTTTTACGTTACATTCGCGAAGGACAAAATTTGCGAGTGCTCTCGGTAAAATTCCGCACAGCACATCACCCGACGGTTCACGGAACTTGTGGGATTGCAAAAAAGCTGTAATCTCGTTTTTTGTAAGCGACGGCAAACAATCGAGCGTAGCCGTAGCTTTACCTTTGCCTATAAAGCGCGAGAGCTGCATTATAGGTATACCCGAAAGTCCGTAATCGTTAAATTGAACCTCACCGGACTCAACATATTCTTTTTCGTTTGAAAAAACAGTGCATTTGCAGTATTGCCTCAGTCCTTTGAGTGAAAAGGGCATATCCTTTACACACATTCCGGTAAGCGCCGGAGAGAGCTCTGTCACACGTATTCCGAGGGCTTTAAACAACTCAAACGAGCTGCCGTCCGTCCCCTGCTTAGGTGCTGCGGCACCTCCGCAGGCAATAACCGCAAAATTGAAGCTCTTATCATTATTTATTACAAATCCGCCTTGTGATTTCTTAATGCTTTTGACAGGTGTGTCTGTAAACACCTTTACACCTGCTCTTTCGGCAGCAGATGAAAGCACACACACCACCGAGGCGGCAGTCTGTGAAATCGGGTATGCTCTGCCCTCCTGCTCACTCATCAAAAGCAAACCCATATCGCGAAAAATCGCTTCTGTTTTCTTCGGAGCATATTTTTCTACCGCCGGGCGCACAAAATCGCATGCCTCAAAGTAATTCTCGGCGACTGCGTCAAAATTCAAGATATTACACCTGCCGTTGCCTGTCACAAGTATCTTTTTCAGCACCTTTGGATTTTTCTCAAAAACGGCAACCTCAATATCGGGTCTTTTTTGCTTTAAGGCTACGGCAAACGCCATACCCGAAGCACCGCCTCCTATTACGGCAACGGAAATCATATATTCATCTCCTGCTTTTAAATTACACTTTACCTGACGTACAGCTCCGGCACAAAGCGTTGCAGCGCGGTTTTCCGTCTCTTTATCGCAAAAGCTGTGATAAACTCCAACTTAAACCAATACAATTATATCAGCCGAAGACGATTATTGCACCCCTTTTCTCACAAATTCTTTAAAGACTGTGAAAAAAACGCAAAAACCATCGCATAAAGATAAAGGAACCGGAAAAACAGCTTTACGGTTCCCTTTAAACTCTTAAATTTTACCGCGAACGGATTTCATTATTCGTCGGTCTCAAGTTCAGCCTTACGAACATCCTCAAGAATTGATTTTTTCGTACCTGCGTCGCACTGACGGTAAAGGCCTATCAGGATTTTTTCATCGGATGAAAGCTGTGAAATGACGCTTTCTTTTTTGTGACGCTTTGCATAATCGGTCGCTTGATCGCGCAAACGATAAATATTGATATCGTCAAGGCTTAAAATATAATCCACGCTGACATTGAAGATTTTTGCAAAGCGCTGAACCGCAAAAATATCCGGTCGATTTCTGCCGGTTTCATACGAAGCATAGGTAGACCTTTCAATTTTCAGTATTTCCGCTATTTGACGCTGAGAATACCCGTTGTAATTACGAATAAGCTTCATTTTTTCTCCCAGCATAATAAGTACCTCCATACCTGTACTTTTATACTGATTATTATATAAAACTATTCGATAATATACGAAAAGTGTTACTTATTAACACAAATATTTTTTAAATTATATGTATATAAGTAACCAAACGTGTATGAAGCTTCGCGAATACATTCGGCACCGCCGAAAAACATCGCATCATTTAAGATAATGTATAAAAAGGCCGCTTAAAAGCTTCGGCTCAAACCAAGTCGATTTGGGAGGCATAGTCATAGATTTGTCGGCTATATTCATAAGCTCGTCAAGAGTTGTCGGGAACATGGAGAACGCAAGCTTTTCTTCGCCCGAGTCAACACGCCGCGAAAGCTCGGAAAGGCCCCTGATGCCGCCGACAAAATCTATTCTCTTATCGGTTCTGGGATCATCAATACCGAGTATAGGTGATATTACATTATCTTGGAGTATTGATACGTCGAGACTTTTGACGGCGTCCAAAGACTTTGTTATTTCAGATTTAGCGAAGAGAGCATACCATTCACCCGACATATACATACCGAAGGAATGCGCCCTCTTAGGACGGTACTCATTTTTCCCATGCTTTTCTATGTCGAATTTATGTCTGAGTTCAAGCAAAAATTCCTCATCGGAAAGTCCGTTTAAATCCTTAATCACTCGGTTGTAATCAAGAATGCGAAGCTCGTCGCTCGGGAAAATTACGGATAAGAAGAAATTAAATTCCTCATCTCCCGTGTAATTCGGATTTTGCTCACGGCGGCGAAGCCCTACCTTAACGGCCGAAGCGGCTCTGTGATGACCGTCCGCAATATAGAGAGACGGTATGTTTTTAAACTGTGCGATTATAAAATCAATCGTGTCATTGTCAGACACAACCCAGACTCTTTCACGGACATCATCGGACACAAAATCATAAACAGGCTCGCTTTTTTCTTTTACATCTTCAACAGCAGACGAAATCTCGTTATTTTTTCTGTATGTCAGGAATATAGGACCGGTGTTTGCGTCAAGAGTGTCAACGTGCCGTATGCGGTCCGCTTCCTTATCGGCTCTTGTCTTTTCGTGCTTTTTGATGACGTCGTTTATATAATCGTCAATAGCCGTACAGCCTACAATGCCGGTCTGCGTTCTGCCGCGCCAGGTCTGCTCATATATATACAAGCACGGTTTTTCGTCCTGCTTCATAACCTCCGCCGAAACAAGCTTAGACAAATTCTCGCGTGCTTTTTCATAGACACGGTCGTCATAGATGTCAACCGATTTCGGAAGATCTATCTCCGCCTTATCAACATGCAGAAATGAATACGGATTGCCGAAAACCATTCTTCTCGCCTCATCCGAATTCATAACATCATACGGCAAAGCCGCTACCTTGGAAGCGTATTCCGGAGTCGGACGAAGCGCCATGAACGCTTTCAAAACTGCCATAATATTACCTCGCTTTATTTTTATGAATATGAGTATATACAGTATATATTATAAAAAACGCCAAAAGTCCGAATGACGCACCGAGACAATCCACAAGTACGTCTCTCGGCTGGCACGCTCTGCCGGACACAAAATATTGGTGAAGCTCGTCCGACGAAGCATAAAGTGCCGCGGACAAAAACGAAAGTGCGTGCTGCGATTTTAAAAACACCGACTGCCAACTGCACGAAAACAAGAAGCAAAGTGCCGCATATTCAAGCGCATGTGCGGTTTTTCGTACGGTATGTTGTGTTAATGTTATATGGAAGAGCTCGGTTATACGGGAAATAACCCCGGAGCTGAGCCCCGATGATTTTGACGAAACCTGAGAAGACAGGCAAAAAATCGTCACCATCAGCGCAACTGTGAGCGTCCAAGATATTGCTATACAGATTTTTTGAGATACGCCGTATTTGTTTTTCATTTCGAATACCGTCTCTTACGATTTTTTTGCATTTATGAAACAGACGTTATCCGCAGAGGAATAAAAGTATATTCCGCTTGTCTTTTTGGATGTTACAAAATAGCTGTTCTCATAAAACACGGGCATTATTACCGCCTCGGAAACAAGATAGTTCTCCGCATCGGCAACGGCGGAACGCTCACCCTCAAGGCTGCCCGAATTATTTTTGATATTACGGATTTTCTGTGATAAAACATCGGACTCATATCCGAATATATTGTTTTGGTCAAAGCCCTCTATAATTTCGCCCGCAAAAGACGATTTCGCCTTGAACGGGTAAAACGCCACGCTGTAATTGCCGTCGTTTACCGCTGCCTCAAGGTCGGATTCCGAAACGACCTTTACCGTGGAGACGAATTTTACTCCGAGGGTTTTCTGAAGCTTTTGCACCATCTGCTTCACGAACGGCTCATACTGCTCGGTGCAAAGTATTGTAGTTTCGACCGACGATGAGCCGAGTTCCAAAAGCGCGTCGTTGAAATTCTTTTTTGCAAGCGTCTCGTCATAAGACAAAAGCTCTGCGGCATTTCCGTTTCGGTAATCCTCGCCGCCTATCTTACATGACGGCGGCACTATGCCGTCTGCCTTTGAAATATCGCTTTGCGAGTCAAACAGCGACGAAGTATCGCACGAGCGGCAAAATGCAAGCCGCATATTTTTATTGCGGTAATTATTGTCATTTTGATTGAATATAAAGGAATAGGTTACGTTTTGAACCGCAACCGAATTCAAATCCTTTTTGTTTTCTATTGACGAGAACTGCGATGACGAGAGGAAAGCCACGTCATATGTAACCGAATTCATCTTATCGGCGACTTCCGAATCGTCGTTGTTTATATAGAACGTCACGGACGACGGCGAAACCGAGGATTCTCCGTTGTACTCGTTATTTTTAGCCAGCTTCACCGAGGTCTTTTCCGTCCATTTTGACACGTGAAACGGTCCGTTGCACAAAAGGTATTTCGCGTCAAGCCCGTACTTACCGTTTGTGAGATTGAAAAACTCCTCGTCGCACGGCATGGCACCCGGATTTGTCAGCGCATAAAGGAAGTTGTCGTCGGCGTACGAAAGGTTGAAAACTATTGTAAAATCATCCGGCGTACTTATGCTTTTCACCGCCGAAAACAACGGTGCGTCGGCGGAACCGGTCTGCTCCGAGAGGGTTCTCTCAATGCCAAATTTAAAGTCCTCCGCCTTTACGGTTATATCAAACGTATCCTCGTAATTTTCGCCGAGCACAGCCTTGTGCCCCGAAAACATAGCCCAATGCGAATTGTTGCGAAGCTTAAACGTATATGTAAGGCCGTCGTCTGAAATATTCCAATCCGTGGCAACGCCCTTGCCTATGGTGCCGTCCGCCATTATGCGGACAAGCCCCTCGTAGCAGTTTGCCGCAACGAGCTTTTCGGAATTCGAATCCGCTATCTGTGGGTCAAGGCTCGTCGGCTCATCCATTATCGGCATTGAAAAAGCCTCACCCGACTTCTTTCTGCCGAAACAACCTGTAAAGGAGGTTGCAATTACACATAACAATATCAAAATCGAAATTATTTTCTTTATCAATTTAAATTACCCCTATAAAGTAATGGTGTTAATCAAATGTCGTTTAAAGCTTATTTCATTTTAACACAAAAGGCTTTTAAAATCCACACATTTGTTATATTGACTCAAGTCTTTATCTCACCTATAATATATTATAAAGAATAAAGGAGAATGAATTTATGCAGACGTTTGAAATAATATTGTCCGTAATTTCCGGCCTGTCGCTTATATGTGCGCTCGGAGCCTTGATTTTTTCTAAAAGGGCGGCAAAGCAAAGCTCCTCGGAGGATTTTGCCGTATTGAATTCCAAAATATCAGACCTTACAAAGAGTACCTCCGACGAATTTCAGCGCAACCGTATAGAAACGCATCAGAGCCTTGAAAATATGTCGGCAAAGCTTGAGGCGATGACAAAGCTCAGCTATGAAAACCGCGAAAAAATGAACGAGACCATAGCACAGTCGCTCAATATGATACGCGACAAGAGCATAGAGCAAAACGAGCGCCAATCGAAAATTATTGAGACAAGCATTCAGAAAATGCAGGAGAGCAACGAAAAGAAGCTTGACCAAATGCGTATGACCGTTGACGAAAAACTCACCTCAACTCTTACAACACGTCTTGACAGCTCATTTAAGACCGTCTCAGAACAGCTTGAAAAGCTGTATAAATCGCTCGGCGAGATGAAAGAGCTTTCAAACGGCGTCACAAGCAATGTCACTACTCTCAACCGCGTTCTTACAAATGTTAAAGCTCGCGGCACATGGGCAGAGGTTCAGCTCAAGGGAATACTTGACCAGACAATACCCACCATGTACGAAGAGAATGTTGCGACGGGCGAAAAAGCAACCGAGCGCGTTGAATTCGCCGTTAAAATACCGTCGAGTGAAAAGGGTGCTGAGCCGACGCTTCTACCGATAGATTCAAAGTTCCCGATGGAGGATTATATACGCCTTTGCGACGCAGCCGACAACGCCGATGCCGCCGCATTGGCCGCCGCCAGAAAGGCACTCGAAGACAGGATACTCGGCGAAGCTAAGGAAATACGCAAATACATAAACGTGCCGAAAACAACGCCGTATGCAATTATGTATCTTGCGACCGAGGGACTGTACGCCGAAATTGCGTCTTCGCGTTCGGGACTCCCCGAAAAGCTGCAAAACGAATACAATATTATGATAGCCGGACCAATTACCATAACGGCACTTTTAAACTCGCTGTCGATGGGCTTCAAGACCGTTGCGATAAACGAAAAGGCAAACGAGGTCAGAAAGCTTCTCGCCGCGTGCAAAACACAGTATGATATATTCGGCACGGTGTTGCAAAAAGCAAAGAAAAAGATAGACGACGCAGGACGTTCGCTTGATGATGCACAGCACCGCAATTCCATAATTCAGAAAAAGCTTCGCGGTGTTGAAGATATAGAGCGCTCCGAGGCGGAAAATATATTGTCGATAGACCAAGGCCTTGTCGATACCGAGGACGACAATTAAAATAATCGGCAGAAAAAAGCCGGGCTGTAAAGGACAAAAGTCCTTTACAGCCCGGTTCTTTTCATTTAACAATAGATATACACGACCGAAATCACACTCAGACTTTTTTAGGGCCGTACTGATTATCGGGGGCGCTGCCGGTAAGCATGTATACGAGAATAAATATGTAGCCGACAACCGGGATGAGCCCCATCAATATATACGTGCCGCTCTTGCCTATGTCGTGAAGTCGGCGCACCATAAGAGACAGCGACGGCAGTAACACTGCAAGGCCATACAGCATCATCAAAATATAAAATATCGCGCCGGCACCCATATACGCTATACTCATATCGCCGTAAGCATCATACGCTGCCAAGGAAGAGCCTCCGGAAATCGCAAACAATATGCCCAAAACCATATAAACAATATTATTGAACAGGTAAACCCACCAATATTCGCTTCTTGTAGCTCTGCCGCTGAAATTCACATAGTTTTTAAAAAACGACTTTACCGCCTCGCCGAATCCGATTTTGCGTGTCGGCATATATACGGGCGCGCCGTAAGTATTCTGTCCATTCCCAAAATTCTGCGGTGCTCCGTAAGGCGGTACGCTCTGCTGAGGAGCCGAAGCAGGCTCAGCCTTGGCTCCGCAATTAGGGCAATACTGCCCGTTAAAATCTGTTCCACAATTTTTACATATCATAAAAATGCCCCCTGTTATATTATTTGGCATTTCCATTTTATAATATTTTTCACAAAATATCAACTATTTTTATAATGTTTTTAGCCATTATTGCCGTCCATGGCCGTTTAATTCTTTTTCAATGCAAATTTCGGCTTAGTCTCGTTTAGAACAATGCCGACAAATATAATCACGAAACCGACGGCTGTTTGCAGCGTCGGCCTCTCATGATAGAAAATCATTGAAAAAAGTATTCCGAATACCGACTCCAAGCAAAGTATAAGCGAAGAGCTTGACGCGGTTGTATGCTTTATACCCATATTCATAAATACAAAGCAAAGCGCGGTTACAAATACGGTAACATATACAAGCGATAACACCGAACCCGTAGATATATGCTTTGGGAAGCTTTCGCTTGAAATAAAGAAAATAAAACAGATAAAAAATGCGGTAAAGAACTGTATAATCGTATGAAGAATAACGTCGAGATCACTGCACCATTTTTCAACCGCCACAATCTGAAGCGCATAAAATATACCGCATATCAGCGTAAAACCCTCACCGAGAAAAGAAAACGACATTTTCCCGTCAAGGCAGACAAGTCCTATGCCCGTTATACAAATCGCCGCGGCAATGAAATTCCATACATCGGGTCGTTTTTTGCTGACGGCCCAGCTTAAAAACGGCACTATAACGCAATAAACCGTGGTCAAAAACGCATTGGTTCCGGGCGTTGTGTGCTTAAGACCTATTGTTTGGAATATGTACGCAACGCCCAAAAACACTCCGGTAATCGCACCTGTCCAAAGGTATTTCAAATTAAACAATTTCCATTTTTTAAAAAATACAACGCTCAAAAGTATTGCCGAGAAAAGGAATCTTACACACAGCAAAAAATACACCGGCAATTCATCCAGAGTGTTTTTTAATATGAAGAAAGAGCTGCCCCATATAACGGCGCTCGAAAAAAGCATAAGCTTCGCGGCAACAGTGCGTTTTGTTTCAGTTTTCATCTAAAAGCTCCGTAAACGTATTTATGTAAAAATCGGCTTGATTTTTAATTTCCGTCATTTGTTTTTCGGCTGAAGCGTCGTATACTCCGACCGTTTTAAATCCGCCGCAGGAAGCGGATTTTATACCTGTCAGGCTGTCCTCAAACACTACCGTATTTTTCGGTACAGCACCTATTTTTTCGCACTCTCTCAAATATATGTCGGGAAATTCCTTGCCTCGCGACACTTCGTCTATTGATGTGGCAGCCTTAAAAAGCCGTAGAATGCCGAGCCTTTCAAGACATGGCATATAAAGCTCCTTCGAGAGAGCCGTTGCCACGCCGAGCGTTTTACCCATACCGCTCAAGCAGTGCAAAAAATCAGCCGCACCGTTTTTTAGCGGTACGGTAGATTCATATTGATTCTTCGACAAGCGAGTCCACATATCTGCAATCTCTTCTTTTTTCACGACGCCTTCAAGCCGAAACCTCTCAATCGTGTATGCGGCTCCGTCGCAAAGGCTCATATGATTCACGTTAAAGAGATAATCCGAGGGTGCTTTGATGTTAAAGTCGCCGAGGACCTTAACGTAAATATCATCCCAAAGTCCCATGGAATCAAGAAGCGTTCCGTCAAGGTCAAAGATATAACCTTCAAAAGAAAATATATCCATCAGTATTTAATCTCCGGTGCCAATTTTCTGCGATAAGTCTTTCTTCGGCGCACCTCAGAGCGGTCTATTGACGTATAGCTGTCGCTGATGCTCCCGTAGGAATCAATCGCATATACTTTTATATTATACACTCCCGGAGCCTTAGAGTAAACAGGAAGTTTGACTTTATCAGCCATAGAGGAGATACCCTTATAAAAATCCGAGAAATAATCGTACCGCGTTCCGTCGCTGTAAAAGACCGCATAGCTGTGAACAAAATCGTCGCTTTCGCCCTTGTCAAAGCATAGATATGTATTCCCGTTTTCATCATATTCCGTATGGCCGTAAGCGTTCGGCATAACGGGTAAGCTGTTATGCTTTCTTTCGGAAATAAAATCGGCTTTCGTGACAGTGTACGGTATTTTAACGCTCATATTCGGTTTTTCCTCCTTGCCGAGGCGGAAATTCATACGCCTTACGGTTATGCTCTCTTCTTCGAAATCAAGCAAATAGCCCATTGGGAACATATATGCGTCCGGCGGCACGGAGCCGTTAACCTTTCCCTTTTCGAGCTCGATATATGACGTAGACTGAGTTCCGAAGGCGGTAAACGCGCCCTGCCAGACACTTCTCTCATCAAGAAGCGAATAGTGGAGATGGCCTGCGAAATTTATCAAATCAGGATATTGAGAAAACAAGTCGAAAAGACCCTTGTCTCCCCAATCGTCGCTGCCGTACACCGTATTTTCGGCACAATTATGCGTCGTGACAAAAATCGGCCTGTCGCCGTATTCTTTTTTTGCAAGTTCAATTTCGATTTTGAGGTACGGCAAAATTTTTCTGTAACCGTCGGACATTTTTTCGCAATCGGGCGATACGCCGATAAAGTGAAAGCCGTTTACCGTATAGTGAGTAAACGGCGAAGAACCGATCTTTTTTGCGAAAAGCCGCCTGCAATTTTCCGATGTCCTTAAGCCGTAATAGTCGTGATTGCCCATAATGCTTTGAATAATCGGAATTTTTTCGCCGAAAACGCTCTTGAACGCGGCTTTATATGTATCGTATGCAAAGCCGCTCGCCATATTGCCTATATCGCCTGCAAATATAATCATATTACAGCCCTGTTTTTTGAGTACGGAAAGCGATAAGACAAGATTGTTTCGGAACGTCGTCTCGTTTTTTCTGCGAACAGGGCTGAGCTGGGAATCGGAAATTATGCCGACCCTCAACCTTTCGTTAATATTAAAGGTTTTTCGTTCAAATTTAAACTCCATTTTTGATTGCCTTTCTTTTTACGACAAGCTCAGATAAATTTTTTCTTTCTTAACGCCGCTGAAATCATAAAAACAAATCGGTATAAGCGAGAGCAAAAAGCCGATCCCGGGAATTACGGTAACAAGAGAGAAAAGACCCGTAACGGTGGAGGCACTCTGTACAGCCGGCACACCCGCCTCGGACGGCTCGATAAAATGAAACAAAGTAAGTGCCGCAGAAAGTCCTATAAAGCCTACTGCATTGTTGAATTTAGTGACGAAGGAGTTAAGCCCCGGAATATTTATTACATAAGTCGCTATATACATTGCCGCCGGCATAATAACGTAACGAGGCGACGCTGCCATCGACATGAGAAGTGCCATCATCATGGGCTTATTTTTGCATGCAGCCTTTATCATGTCTCGAACGGCAATTTTTTCGGTATGAGTGGAAAAACGCTCTTTTGAGTTTTTGAACAGCGTTAAGTAAGCCGCCGATGTTATTATACCCACAAATATCGACATTGCAAAGTAAACATATTTTTCCGGAATAAAAGACCGGAATATCGTAAGCAATCCCACCGGGAGCAAGCTACCTACCGAACCTACCGTAACGTAGAACGACAGAAGCGAGGCTCTCTCGTCGCTGTTCGGCGTAGCAACACTCATAAGCCCCATGGCAGGCACATCGGTAAGCGTATATGCCATACCGAAAATTATGTAAGAAACGGCGGCAAATATCATTTTAAACATTGTAGGCGCTCCGGTCAAGGGCATAAACAGTACTATGGTGGTGACAAGCATCAAAAACGAACCTACCAAAACATAAGGCCTCATTTTACCGTATTTCGTGCTTGTTCTGTCTACCGTTACACCCATCATAGGGTCGTTTAAGGCATCCCGGACCCTTACGACTATCATAAGCATCATAACGAAAGCCGACGGAATTATAAGTATGTCGGTAAAAAAATACATAAGGTACGATTGGGTTATGCCGACTACCATATAGCTGCCGACTGCCGCAAATCCGTAGGAGGCTTTTTCCTTTTTAGAGATATATTTTTCCATATTTTCTCCTTTTTTTGCAATTCATCTTTATTTTTTATTTTATAAAAAAATTATATTCGTCGAAAACACGTTGCAACAATCAAGACTTCGTTAAATCTTTGTAAACTTGTGTAAAAGCTTTGCTTTGTAACACATTGAATAAGCCGACATAAGATGTTATTGAAGCTATGGTCGGCGGGAACAGGGCATCGGTTTTTCCCGTCGGCTGTAAAATCGGCGATTTAAAGGCAAAATCACATTCGGTCGCCGAAATAATTACAGGAGGGATTTTTATGGCAGAAACAAAATCATGCTGTAACGACAAGGTATCCGGCAAAATTCGCGAAGCCGTGTGCATAGACACTAACCGAGTTTACGACTCTTGTGCGGATAAGGATTGTCTTGCGGACTTGAGGGTGTATTTTCCGCCGCAGTACCAGCAAACAATAGACAGGGCAACTAATGTAAGATGCAGGGGCTGTGAGATACTTAACGTCTTTATCGATGTGGAGAGAGTGCCGTTTAACCGCGGCTTTTACTCGGTTGACATCACATTCTTCTTCAAGGTAACGCTTGACGCATATTCCGTTGCGGCGGCTCCGCCCGAAACGGTGTGCGGATTTACCACATTTTCAAAAAAATGCATACTCTACGGCAGCGAGGGCAAAGTAAGGGTATACTCCTCAGAGTTCCGTGCGGACTCGGGCGACAGGCAAATCATTCCGCAAAACACAAATCCGAGAGCAAAAATACAGGTCGCCGACCCTATTTGCCTTGAAGCAAGGCTCTGCCGCCCGTGCGACTGCTGCGACTGTCTCGGTGACTCGTGCATTCCCGTCCCGTCCTGCGTGAAATGCGCGTTCGGCGACGAATTCCCGGACGATTTCGGCCACCGTCCCGTCGAAAAAGCCGTTGCGGTTACAATAGGTATTTTCACGATAGTTCAGCTTGAGCGCGACGTCCAGATGCTGATACCGGCATACGACTTCTGCATACCCGATAAGGAATGCAGCTGTGACACGGACGATCCGTGCGAGGCCTTCAGGAAAATACAGTTCCCCGTGGACGAATTTTTCCCGCCCAACGAGACTAAGCTTCAGACCGGCGTAAGCACTGCGACGTGCTGCGGATGTGAACGCAGCGATTAAGCAAAACAAAGAAGCCGATCCTATATGGTTCGGCTTCCTTGACTTTTTAGATTTGTAATGCTAAAATTCCATTGTTATAAATATGATGTATTTTTCGTGTAAAGAGGGAAAATCTGTGAACGTATACGATTTTGACAACACCATATATAACGGCGAGAGCGGATTTGACATTTTTATGTTCTATCTCAAAAAGGATCCGAAAGAAATTGCCAAGCTCATACCGCGTTTCGGCGAGGCGTTCATACGCTATAAAAGAGGTGCAATAAAAACCGACGAGGTTATCGAACAATACGGCGATATGCTCACCGACTACTGCGTGAAAATCAAGGACATTCACAAGGACATCACAGAGTTTTGGGACGAGCACGAAAAGAAAATCAAAAACTTCTATGCCAAGATTCAAGCTCCCGACGACGTAATAGTTTCGGCCTGCCCCGAAATCATACTCGAGGAAATATGCAAAAGAATCGGCGTAAAAAACTACATCGGCAGCGTTGTGGATATGGAAAACGGAATCATAGAGCGTGTTTGCTACAAGGAAAACAAGATAGCGGCATTTAAAAGCATTTACGGCGACATGCCTATTGACAGTTTCTACACCGATTCCATGAGTGACAAACCGATGATGGTCCTCGCAAATAACGCTTATTTGGTTTCGGGCGACCACATTGAGCTTGTAAAGAATGACGGCGTATGGTTGAGCGAACCGAAAACGGGCTTGTTCAAATAATAAGTTAAGCAAAAAGCAGTAAATCAGCTTTGATTTACTGCTTTTTATGTTTTTACATCGACACTATATAACGCTTGATTTTTTCGAGATAATCAATATCGACAAGGGCATCCAGCCGCGTTCCGTTCTCCTTATAGCTTTCGGAATACACGACTCCCGTTTTTCGAATTTCTCCGAGTATATGTCCCTCGCTGAACGGGACTAACAATATCGCTCTCGCCTTGGTTTTCGGCAGCGAGTCCTCAATAACCTCAAGCAGCCTGTCGATCCCCTCGTTTTTAAATGCGCTTTTCATAACGGGTTT
>ENA-OPEN01000423-OPEN01000423.1-human-gut-metagenome-genome-assembly--contig:-NODE-423-length-15465-cov-4.059377_pt1 | contig 15465 bp, 9 predicted proteins | sample MGYA00241298_ERZ501530 | MGnify/ENA primary metagenome ERZ501530 (study PRJEB25962, sample SAMEA2042386) | human gut metagenome | biome: human gut; feature: human-associated habitat; material: faeces... | reverse complement strand
GCGAAGATTGGAACCACGGAGTATGCCACGCTGAAAGCCGCTGTATATGATGCAACAGCAGGACAGACCGTGACGTTGATCAATGATGTAGACCTGACTACGGACGACGAGCTCGAGGTAGGCAAGTTGCAGAATATAGTCCTTGATATGAACGGTTATTCTATCAAGGGTGCAAATGCCGATCATAAAAACATTTGTGTATCATCGGGCAAACTTACTCTCATGGACTCCAAGGAGAACAGCACGGGTAGGATCTATGCAGAGACTCCGTATCAGGAAGGTATCTATGACAAGCCATTGGTAGAAGTAATTAATGGGGGCGAGTTTGTGATGGAGAGCGGCCATATCAACTCCGTTCCTGCCGGCAATCATCAGTTTGTTATCGGTGCATATTATGACAGTAAGGTTATTATCAATGGTGGTACGATAGAGAGTGGAGGGTATGCAATAAACGGCAGCAACGATGAGTACCAAAGCCCCACCATCACTATCAATGGTGGCACGCTGGTCTCTACAAGCAGCTATGCCATCAGTCATCCGCAGTCTGGCACGCTCACTATCAATAGCGGCGCTGTAGTATATGGTGCGGGTGGTGCTATTGACATGAAGAGAGGTAATCTTGTGGTCTATGGTGGAATCATGACCAGCAAGGGTAAGGGCAACACAGGTAAGTGGGGAGAAGGTACAGGCGATCCGGACAAGGCCGCTCTCAACTTCTGCGCGCCTTATGGCAACGTGACAGCTACTATCAAGGGTGGTACCATTACCGCCGCGGGTGATGCTGTGCTGACAGATGACCAGCCTATAGCAGACAGGACGGTGACTCTCGCCATCGAGGGCGGCACCTATAGCAGCGATGTGTCAAAGTACTGTTCTCCAGGATTTACCGCTACGCCCAACGCTGACGGCACTTACGGTATCACCCATGTAGGCGATGGCGTACTGCTGGTCTATGACAACTCCAATAAACAAATAGTAGCGGCTGGCGAAAGCATGGTTATAGATATGGATCAGGTCAACAAGATATGGGTGGCCGAGGCTGGAGTGAACGGCGTGAGCACTACGCTGACCAAGAACTATACCAACGCTGGCTGGTACTCATTCTTCGTGCCTTTCGACTTTACGTTGACCGCTGAAATGCTGAAGGATTTCGAGTTTGCAACGCTCTACGCCATCGCGTTGGAAAATGGCAACGGCAGTTCTGTCATCTCATACAAGATGGCGAAGGCTGGCGACAAGATAGCGGCTTTCTTCCCCTGTCTGATCAAGGCCAAGGTTACGGGCGAGCAGAAGCTCAACGTAGGTGAGGTGGACTATAAGAGCATGAAGGGAGTGACTCCAAAGGACTGCAGTTCTATCACAGAGCTCTATACCTTCTATCCCGTGATGGAGAAGACCTACATTGCAGACAAGCATGGATATTATCTCAACTCTGAGCAGAACAGCTTTGTCTATAATGCTCACCCCGAAGCTCATATCCGGCCGCTCAGATACTATATGACCATCCAGGACAGAGGCGACATGAGTTATATCGAGCCTGCCAACGGTGGCGCCAGCAAAGCCAAGATCTGCGTGATCGGTGAGGACGAGCCTACTGGCATCACGGATCTTGTAGATGAGGCAGCCAGCGCATCGGGCAAGGTTTACAACCTGCAGGGTGTAGTGGTAGGCAACACTACCGAGGGTCTGCCCAAGGGCGTGTATATCAAGAATGGACGTAAGATAATCGTAAAATAACAAAACGATATGAAAGAGAAAAGAGAAAATTATGTAAAGCCCCTATCGTATGTCATCGAAACGGAGCAGCCACTGATGGCAGGCTCCTCGATAAATATCGGTATCTCGGGAGAAGCTGTGGACAAGCCCGGCCGTATGGGCGTTCGCCGCTATGAGGACTATGAGGAAGAGGAAGAGGACGACTGGAACTAGTAAGAAAGAAGTCTTGTGTAAAATAGGGATTGTCGTTCAATCCTAACAATTCAATATCTATAGACGAGGGTATGCCTTCTGAGGTTGCCCTCGTCTTTTTTTTTGGTGGGGAGGGGTATTGTCTTATGCAAAGACACAAAAAAATATAACGCACAACTTTTGGTCATGTCGAAAAAGCTCCGTACCTTTGCGCTCAGAAACAACTCTAACTTGGATTCGATAGAATACCAGGTCATGAAAAGCAAAACAAATAAAAAAACATCATGAAAAAAGACGAATTTGTGGACCTATAGAATGGAAAAAGACGCAACATATTACTGAAATTCAAAGTGCAAATAATACCGTTCAAAGTGCAAAAACAGAAGAAAATCCACGTTCAAAGTGCAAAAATTGCACTTTGGAGGAAATGGCATTGCTTCGAATAGTGCAAAACAATCCTTTCGTTACGCAGAAAGAGATGGCGGCACAGATGGGCAAGTCGGAACGAACTGTGAAAACTATTACTGTCCACTTACAAGAAAAAGGTGTTCTTCATAGAAGAAACGGTAAACGAAATGGATATTGGGAGATAATAACTGATAAAATTGCAAATAACTGACAACGATGACAGATGCAGCCACCATTGTTACATTGTTACATTGTTACATGTTACATGTTACATGTTACATTAAGGATTTCACATCCACCTCACGCAGTTCGGCCACCTCGTGAAGCGGTAGGCCATCCGCCCAGACAACTTTCCTACTCCAACTGCCCATGTTCACATCCTTGGCTGATAATGAAAGGCTAGCCAAAAAAGCCATAGTTAGAATGATTCTTCGTATCATAACTTTGAACGAATAGGTTTTAAATCACTACAAAATTACGACTTTACACCGAAAATACGGCATAATTTGAAGAAAAGCATCCTTCACTATGGCTTTTTAACCTATTTGGGGTCTGGCGACTGCCAGATAGCGGTTTCTAGAAGAGATTCACGATGCGGTCGATGTCAACCGAAAGTCCCACAGAGAAGGTGCGACCGGTGGTCATCGCCGAACTCCAATAATACTTCTCAGGTGTATAATCGAAAAGATTATCTACCGTGAAATTCAGATTGACGGCATCCAGGAATCGCTGCTGAAGCGTGAACTTCCACAACTGATATGCCTGGTCATGCTTCTCGATGTCCGTATCTGGAGAGGACAGGTATCTACCTGACAGAGCGGCATTGATACGATAGAACGAACAGAGCTGGCGATCGTAGTCGAGACGCCAGGTGGCGGTATGAGGACGAGGCTGGGAGAACTGGGAATCTACGCTTCTGCCACCCACATGGAGATAGCTGTAGTCGAGTTTCACACCTAGCCCCATATCCGAACGGTACTGGGCACTGAAGTCGATGCCGCTCACCTCTACTCCATCCTCGTTGCAATAACGGGAAGCCACATCCGGCTGACCGGTTCCCGGGGTATAATCGGCATAATCCTCGGTAGTGATGCGCTTATCATACTTATTATAATAGCCCATGAGGGTAAGACTATACTGACCGGTCAAGAAGCCTGCATTCTTCACCCTGCCAGTATGCTCCAGCGCCAGGTTGAAGTTGTTGCTCTTCTCCGGCTTCAGATCCGGATTGCCATAAATCATCTGCATACCCGCCATATCAAAGTTCATATACATCTCCTTGAGGGTTGGGGCACGGAATCCACCGGCATAGTTGGCACGAATGGAAAAGCCCTTCCACTTGGTCATCAGAGCCAGACGACCGGTGGTGGCATGCTGGCTGGATGCTGAGAAGTAATCATGGCGAAGACTTGCCACGATGTTCAACCACTGCAAAGGATTGTAATCGAACTGGGCGAAGGCATCGTATGAATTCTGAGTCTTGGAGCCATTGTTGGCAAACTGATAGGTGGTGAGAAAATCGTTCAGGAAATCAGCACCTGCCGTCAATGTATTCTTGCCGAAGATATGGGAATAGAGGGCACGGATGATGTTCTGACGATTGGTATAATCGTGATCGTGAGTGCGCTCATTATTCACAAACCGGGTCTTGTCATACTGGTCGAAGCCGTATGAAATCTCCAGATTATCATTCTCCGAGAGATTCATCACGGTCTTCAGTCCGGCAGAATAATCCTTATAGTGGTCATCGTAGTTGCCGCGATTGCTGACACGGGCGAAATAGCCGCCACGACCTATCAGCTTCACCTTGTCAGAGAGCTTGTAGGTAAGTCGCTCCTTCACATTGAAGGTCTCGCCACCATAAATATGGAGGATGTTGGATTCTGTATCGAAAGGACTGGTGAGCTGCACCTCATCTGATGTGGTGCGCTGGATGCTGGTCTGCGAATTCCACTTTCCGGCATTGAAACTGAAGCTTCCACCGTGGCGCCACTCCTTGTTGAAGTTGTTGTAGCGGGTATTGACATTGGCAGTCCAAGGCTCGCTGTTTTCACGGGAGATGATGTTGATGACACCGGCTACGGCATTGGCACCATAGAGCGCCGAAGCTGCACCCTTTACTATCTCGATACGTCCTACATTATCCAAGTTCAGACGATTATAATCTACATTATCCATGGTTTCACCAGCCAATCGCTCGCCATCTACGAGGAAGAGCACGGCGTTTCCACCGAAACCATTCATATTGAGCGAAGTCTCCTGATTCATGGCATAGCCGAATTCCAGACCCGGCATCTGCTCTGTGAGGAGGTCCTGGATATTGGTAGCATCGGCAATCTTGATATCATTGGCGGTAATCAGACGGGTTACCACAGGAGCATCCTTCAGCGCCTTCGGAGTTCGGGTTGCGGTAACTACCACCTGATCGAGGGCAGTAGCATCCGGTTGAAGGCGAAGCACATGCTGCTCACCTTTTCTCTCATCCGCTTTCAGTACGAAAGTCTGAGTCTGATAGCCCACAAAGCTCACCTTCACTCTCACCGCTCCATCCTTGCTGTAAGGAATGCGGAAATATCCGTCTTCATCAGTTATCACCCCACCCTTTGCATGCAAAATCTGGACGGTAGCACCCGCCAGCGGTGCGCCCGAATCATCGAGCACCCTACCCACGACATCGCCCTGGGTTTCGGCTTTCAGATTCAGGCACAATCCGCAAAGGATCAGGAATAGTGCGAATATCTTTTGTTTCATCAAATTATATCAAAGATTATCCAGAAACAATCCTTTTATCTTGTACAAACAAACTTAGCAATCATCGGCATAGGCATCTTGCCATACTGAATAGAATAGTTGACGGTCAGAGTCTTGTCCTTCAAAGTACCCTGCAAGGTTACAGTGTAGTTCTTCTCTGCACCTTTCACGGTAACAGTACCAGCATAATTTTCCTGAGCGAATGCATAAGCGCCATTGGAACCAGAAACCTTCACAGCAGGAACCACCAGGGCAGGAAGAGCCATCATGCCCTCGCCACAAGCAGGTAAGGTAACCTTGACGGTAGCATCATCAACAGCCTCAATCTTCATAGTAACATGATCGTATGTAGAAGTCTCGCCCATTACGGTCATATCCAGAGAGCTGGTGTATGAACCGGCAATCTCCTTGGCAGCTGCCACTGTTTCATCCTCATCGCTGCTGCAAGAGCTGAATGCTACACACATAGAAACCAAAGCCAACATCATGGCCATCATTGTCTTAAACTTTTTCATTTTTCTTTTCTTTTTTTATTTAGTTACAATAATATTTTCTGTTTGATGGGATTTGCTATCCCCGTTTATTTATCTTCCGGAACATAGATGATTTCACCATTCTCCAGCTGGTAAGCGATGCCCACCTTCTTTCCTTTGTTGCCAGATTTATTGCTCTGGTCTTCAGAAGGAGTATAGCGATTGATCTTCTGTCCATCCTTGGTAATGATTTCCATATTCTCCTTGCCAGGGTTCTTCACCATCGTGAAGTTATCCTTGCTGAACATTTCCGTCATATTATAGCGCGAAACGAGGGCTACCATCAGGGCGAGGGCAAATACCATCGCCACATCGAAGAGGTTGCCCACTACGCTCATCGGATCATCATCCTCGCCATCATGCGAGAGACGACTTCTACGTCTTTGTCTCATAAATTATTACTATTGAATCCTTCACTCTTCGTTCTTCACTCTTCACTTACAAGGTCTGCCATAAACTCGAGGTTACTCATATCCTCGGTATACCAGCGGTTCTTGGTCTGCTTGGTTACGAAACCGATGGCTGCAGAGAACAATCCCACTACGGTGGTAGCGAAAGCCACCTGCATATTGTAAGCCATCGAAGCTATATCACCGGTAGAAAGACCTACCAGGGCTGGACCCATCGGAATCAAGGTACCCATCAGTCCGAGCATCGGACCCATCTTCAGAAGAGTAGATGGAAGAGAAAGATCCTTCTCAACAAACTGGGCATACTGGTCGAGGATACGGTTCACCTGCGCCTTGCTCTGGCGGTTGTCCACGAGTTTCTTCATATAGGAAACGATGACAGCCTGCTTGTTCTTCGGCAAGCGATTGCCCAAGGTATCGATGTTGTCGAGTGTCAGGGTGTTCATCTGTTCACGAATCTCCGCACCCGTCTTGCGCTTTACAAGATACTGTCCGAAGAAACCTCCGAGGAGCAGCAAGGCTCTGAGGAAGAAGAAAATCAACAAAATAATCACAGGAACGAGCATGCCTGTGGAAATCCAAAACAATACGTCTGATATGTAATTCATCTTTATTTTATAATGTTAAGTGTTGAATATTAAGTGTTAAGTTGGGGCTTGCGCCTTTATAACTTTTGGGATAAGTGCTGCATCTTGATGCGATAGCAGCCCCATCCGATAGCCATTCCCACGATGACGATGGCGATGACGCCGAAAAGCGAGAGGGCATCGAAACTGTTGAATCCTGCCACGGCTGTCCTGCCATTCACCGTACCGATGATGCCCATCAATCCGAGCAGCACCTCTACCAGGAAGAGCAGTTCCAAGCGGATTGGTCGCTCCGGCAAAAGCCATCTCAAACCGTAGGTGAATACCGGTATCAAGAGCAGCAGTACTACCGCAAGCATCCATGCCACCACCTGGAACGATACGCCGGGAAGCAGGAAGATGGTCATCACCAGAGCACTGAACAGCACTGGGAAAACCAGCAAACCCGGGAAGTACTTCAGGAAGATGAAGAACACCCATTTGCGGCGGCTCACATGTTCCGAAGTCTTCAGATCTACGTGATGCACACAGAAAAGCATCGTGAGCGCCACGTCGATACTCAGCAGCACCGCCATATCGAGCATCAGCTTCTGGTCGGCTATCCAGGCCGCAATCTGCGTCTTCGACTGTTCGATGGCGAATGGCCAGGTCATTCCCACGAAGAAGGCTACGAGCACCGAGATGATCATAATCTCCTTCACTCCGTGGAAGGTCTGCTTCAGCACAAAACTGAAGCAAACCAATATCATCATTACTAAAACTAATGTCTCCATTTCTATTCAACCATATTCTTTCTTCTTCTGCGAATCAGGACAGCCAACAGCACGAAAGCTACGATAACGATGACACCTACAACGATGCCGCTCACCACTGTGGTGGTTTTCTGAGCTTCCTCGTTCAGCGTCTCCTTCTTCATCACCATACCCTTGTCGCTGCTGTTCTTCGCAGCCTCAGCATCGCGGATCTGCTCTACATTCTGCTGATATTCCTTGGCAGAAGCAGCATCGGTCTTGCTGGCGATATAGTTGCGGAGCTTGGCATTGTTGCAGACGAAACCGGAACATGAAGGCTTATACTTGTTCACCGTCTCGGTATGAAGCTTGGCGATGTCCCTGAGCTGCTGAGGAGTAGCCTTCCACATTCCCTTGCGGGCACTCTCCATCATCACGGCGGTCATCTCCATCAGCGCAGCCGGATTCTGCTTGTCGAAGAACTCCTTGGTTCCGAGATGGTACTTGTCCTTGACATATACATTATAGATCTCGTCCCACATCTCCTTGTCGATAGCCTTTGGCTTCATCACATTCCAGCCGTAGGTATTGGTTACGATTTCGGCGAATGTGCTGGCACTGCTGGCTCCACCCTTCATCTTCTCCTTGATATAGGCAGGGTTGAAGATGGTGGTTCTGCTCTCGATGCCGATAGCCTCCTTCACCTCCTGCATTCTCATATTGCTATGGTTGCGATAGTCGGCGAGATAAGCATCCGGATCCTTTCCGGTCACGTTGCGCACAGCAAGGTTCATACCTCCCATAAACTCATATACATGGTCGAGACTCAAGGCACCCCAGGTGTTGCTCTGTCGTGGCTGAACCACCACATCGGTACGGGTCAGCGCTGCCTCGAAAGCAGCCTTGCGAAAAGTCTCCCAGTTTTTCTCATCACCATAGAAGGCACCCATATTGTTCATATAAACCTCGGCAATCTGACTCTCCTTATCCCAGCGGTCGCCTGCGGTTACCATCTCCTGAATACCGGTGCCATAGTTGCCGTTTACGCCACCAAACACTCGATACATACTCACCTCGCGTGCCTCCTTTGGCGACATACCCTTCTCTACGAGCACTCTTTCGGATTCGGTAACACCGGCTTTCACCAGGTTGTCGTACTTATCACCCTTGGCATTTGCCGCCATCTCTATCGCCTTGTTGATGAGGAAGAGACGGGATGCTGCCAGGTCGCGGAGCTGACCGGAAGTCTGAACCACGACATCGATGCGAGGACGGCCCAACTGCTTGGATGGGATGAGACGCAGATCGGTAACACGACCGAAGGCATCTCTTACCGGTTCTACACCGAGCATATAGAGAATCTGGGCGATGGTAGCACCCTCTGTTTCGATAAACTCGCTACTCCAGAGCGTGTAGCTCACCTTACGAGGATATTCACCCTTATGTCGCTCGCAATACATCTTGATGGTATTGTCGCAAAGTTCCTTCGCCTTCTCCCAGGCATCCTCCGAAGGTGTATTCTCCACATTGATGGAGAAGAGGTTTCTACCGGTAGGCAGGGTGTTTGGATTCACAATCAGATCACCACCAGGAGATGGAGCTGTAAAGCCGCCATTCAAGGCATTCATCAGAGAAGACATCTCGTTGAGCGGACTCTGACGGAGCGCCTCCGAATACTTGCCCACATTCTGCAAGGCATGCTCTACGGTAGTAATCGCCTGAGCCAGACGAATCTGCTGACGGGTATATTTTGGTGCCTTCGACATCATCATACCCTTATCTTTAGAAGATCTTCCGGTCTGAGATGACTTGCCCTTGCCGGCTTTCGCCATCTTCGCCCTTTTCAAATCTTCCTGATACCATTTCTGTCCCTTCTTGATGGCTTCCATCATCTTGTCAGGGAAGCGGCCGGTCTGCTCCATCTTCTCAAAAGCCTCACGGCTCATCTGCGGAACCTTCTTCTTATGAGAAACCTTGGCAGCACGGAGCTCGCTTACCGTACGGTGGTCCACCTTCTTTGGCTTCGTCTCCTTCGCTCCACCTATCTGGTCTGCCATCTGCATCATCATCTGGATAGGATCCGGAGCTGCCTGCATCGCCTCAACCTTGCGAGCCATCTGGAGTTCGGCAGGAGTGATTCCTACATAACGGCAGATGTATTCATCAGAAACCGAGGCGGAACCCAGAAGCTGGGTCACAGTGTTGCGTGCCTTGCTCAGATAAAGACGGTCGAAAAGCTGCTTGTGCTTCTCCACACCCTCCTGGGCACGGCCTTTCAGCTTATCTACTGCCAACATGCCGTAGGCAATAGGATCTGTAGCCATCGCATAGACACTGGTGCGGATATCATCGTTATCGTATGGCACACCCAGAGTATAGAGTTTACCGGTAATTTTCTCATTAGCCAACTCTTCTGCATAGTTCTCTACTCGTGCGATTTCATCTGCAGAATAAGGCTTGTTCATCTGCTTGGCATCGAGCCCCAGTTCACGGGCGATTCCCATCTTCACGGTCAGCGCCTTCACCTTGAGCGACTGTTCGGCAGTTGCCTTCTTCTCGTAAGACTGGATGGCATCGCTCAACTGCTTGTAAGTCTGGCGCAACTCGCTCTCCTTGAAAGGAGGGGTGAGATAGCTCTGGGTCTGGGCATAGGTGCGGCGCTTGGCAATCATCGCCTCGCCTACATTGCCGATGGTATATATATAAAAATGTGGAACCACACCAATCAATCGGTCACTCCAGTCGTTGCTGTCGAGTGCCACCTGCTTTCTCGGGGTATATTCCAGCGAGCCGTGGGTTCCGAAATGGATGAGCGCATCGGCACTGAAACCATAACGAGCCCAGAGGTAAGAGGCAACATAGGTGTAAGGTGGTGCCTGGTCGGTGCCATGCACAATCTTGAAGGAGTCGCCTCCCACGCCTGCCATCACCTGTGGAAGCAGGACCACATTGCCAAACTGCAGTCTTGCCACCGCCAACTTACCATCATCGGTAGCCATATATTTGCCAGGGAAGGAACCATAGAGCTGGTTCATCTCCTTGATCATCTTCTTAGACAAAGCCTTCTGGGTCCATCCGGCAAACTGCTGGGCGGTAACCAGGGCAGGATGTCCAGACTGGAGGAACTTGGTATAGGCTCCCTCGGCATAGGTTCCGAAGACGGCACCCTGAGCCTGGATCATCTTTGCCAGTTCCTGAGGATTGGCTGGCAACTTGCCTACATTGTACCCTTCATTCTTCAAGCGAACCAGGAGATTGTAGAGCGATGGAACCACTTCCATTCCCGAAGCGGTAAGTGCATTTTGACCAGGACCCTTGAAGTAGAAGATGGCGATGCGCTTGCTGCTGTTCTTCTTGTTTTTCAGATTCACATAGCCCTGCACGCTCTCCACGAAACTCTCCATTCTGTCAGGGATGCCGTAAACCTCCTGCAAGCCCTCCTTGTTGATGCGCTGTCCGAAAACCACGTATGGACGGATGGCACCATCAATCTCCGGAGTCACGATGCTCTGCGACATGAAGCCGCCGTTCATTCCCTGCTTGTCGCTCTCCCACTCGGTGGTCAAACGGTTGATATTAAGAGGTGAGAATAGTGGAATATTCTTCTGCTTCATAAACTCTACGAAGTAATCGCCCAGCCTGCCATGCGCCATATTTACTACGGCATTCGCCTGGATGCTGTCGGCATGATGACCGGCGATAAAGCTCTGCAGCTTATTGATGCGATACACCATGAATCCCTTCTTCTCGAAAGCTTTTTCCATATCAGGAGCCGCCCCCATAAACCCGGTAAGCAAGATGGTAGGAGCACCTTCTTTATATAAACCGTTCTTTGCCAGGAAGGCATTGTACTCGCGGATGCTGTTGAAGCCCAGTTCATCGCCCTTTTCATCCTTCGGGTCGAAATGAGTCAGGAGATAGTCTGGTCGCTCATTTACACGTTCCGGCTCTGGAGCCATGAACTTCTTACCGTCGATAAACTTACGGATGTAAGCGAGCATACTGTGATAATTCTTCTTACCGCCGTTCTCGATGTACTGCATCAGATAATCGGCATCGAAGTTATCTACTGATACGATATTGTTGGCCGGGTTGGTAGCAGCATGAGTCAGTGTCGGCACCTTGTAGGAAGCCTCTTCCAACTGCTTGCGCTGGTTCTCGTCGATTCGGAGCCCCATACCATTCACGATAATCATATCGTAATCATCCAGATGATCGAAATCATCGGTTGTGATTTCACTCAGTTTAATCATCGCATTGTCGTTGGCATGCGAAATCTGTCCCAGCGCAATAGCCTGATAGTTGAGGAAAGCGATGCGGGTAGTACCCACCCAGGCAGAGTAAGCCCTCGTCAAACCTCCCAGAACAATCACGGCCAATAAGGCCAGAAAGATGTGTTTCTTTTTAATCTTTCTAATTATTCCTAATTTTTTTTTCATATCTATTCCTTTTATCGGGGTGCAAAGGTAGGGGGTATTTAGAAATTGCACAATACCGAGAAATTGTGATTTTTCATATTTTTTATACTTAGAAGTTGGTATCAGATTGATAGGCTCAGATTCCCATGTCCTAATAAAGTAAAGATTCACCACCTCCAAATGTAATTTCACCATCTGTAGCTATAAAATAAAGACTGTCAACCTTTACTATGTCTAAAAGTTCTTGTGGAGAATAGAATGAAGAAACTTTTGGAGTATTATGACATTGCGGATTTAAGCAATATGAGCAAGAAAGCGGGGGTTAGAGGTTCGAAAGCGGGCTTTATAAGAAATCTCACCATGGGGAGATGCAGCCACCATTGTTACATTGTTACATGTTACATTAAGGATTTCACATCCACCTCACGCAGTTCGACCACCTCGTGAAGCGGTAGGCTATCCGCCCAGACAACTTCCTTACTCCGCCTCAACCTAATAGACGCACGGAGAGATATTGTCACACTCGGAGAGTGGAAAAGCAAAAGAAGGAGCACGCCCAGCAAAGAAACCGGTGTACTCCTTCTTCTTATATCTCGGATGAGATGATCGTCTTTTATCTCGGATGAGATGATGGCTTCATAGAGCCTGCGTGCACTACTTGTTGAAAGTCTTCATGGTCTTGCCGTTCTTCATCAGCAGCATGTTGAAGCCGCGCACCTTGGAATCAGCATTCAGACGCTTGCCATCGGCAGAGAAACGGGCAACTACCTTGCCGGCTCCCTCGGATGCCGGTGCTGCTGCCACGTCGTTGGTCTCGTACAGCGTGTCGAAGAACCAGGTCGTCATGCCACCAGTTTCCTCGGAATCTTCATCGGCAGTCTCGCTATCGACAAAGGCGAATCCGGCAATATAGCGACCGTCGGCAGAGATGCCGCAAGGAGAGTTCATACCGCCAGCGTCGTATTCGGCGAATTTCGCAACCTTGGGGAAGGCCTCAGCGAGCGTTTGAAGCGTCTCGCCCTTCTTCCAGATGAAGCCCGTGCGGCCGGAATAGAGACTGCCGCAGCAGCCGACGATGGTACCGTCGTCGGAAACGGCAAAGCCGTACAGCTCACTATCCTCCATGCCCTCAAGTTGGCTGGCCATGAAGTATTCGACGAGATCGTTCTCCGTATTGTAGCGCGCTACGCCAAACTCGGAGCCTCCATCGTCGAGAAGCTTCTCCACATTGAGCACGACGTATTTTCCGTTGGCGCTCATGATGGTCTGGTCGCAGCTGAATATGCTGTAGGGCATCGTTGACTCATAAGAGGAAGCGAAATAGCCGCGCGAGAACGGATAGGCCGAGAAGGTCTCGCCGTCGCGGTTGGGTGCCCACAGGAGTGCGGGACGGGTGGCCATAGCGTCAACCCAATAGCCGCTGATGATGGAATCGTTGGACACGGAAAGCGCAGAGGCACCCGCACTCTCGGCACCCAGGAACTTGTTGGAAGGCTGCGGCAGGTCTGTCGGCACGCCCTCGTTGAAGAGGCATGGGGTGCCCTCGTCGTCGGTACCGTCGTAGCGCGCACCCACGATGAGTTTTCCGTTCGGGCTGATGCCCGTGAAGAGATACTGTTCGGCTTCGCCGTAGGTGGTGCATTTCTCGCTGGCGAAATCGAAGATGGCAGCCGGACCGTTCCATCCCACAGCAACGCCATTGTCGGCGATGGCCTTCAGCTGGACGTCGGTATCGGGATCGGGAGCTGCATATTTCACCATCTTCTGTTCCCGGACGTCAAAAATGAATCCCGCGTTCTCGCCATAGCACACGCCGCCGATATACTTACCGTTCGGCGACAGTACCGTACACATAAACTGCGAACCATCCGGATCGGGGATTTCTGTCAAACCGTTCTGAGCCATTGCTGCATGGCCTGCTACGAGCAATGCCACCATTGAAAGTAACGTCTTCTTCATAAGCTTTTTCTCCTATTTTTTGGGTTATTACTTAGTTTAACGTCTGAAAACTCCAGGCATGAGTGATTGAATCACTACGGCAAAGGTATCAAAAATTTATCGAATAGAAAAATCTTTTCTGCGATTTTTTTTGTTTTTGCGCCTATTCGGTGTTATTTAGACAGTACACAAGGATATGTACGGGTATTTTTTGCACATCTCATTTTTTTTTCGTTACTTTGCACTTTGAAGCAATCATCGCATAGTCGTTCAGAGATTCCGCACATGAAGAAAACGTTAAAAGTGCTTTTGGCTGTTGTCATCACGCCCATCGCACTGTTTCTGATACTCACCCTGCTCCTCTACTGCCCTCCCGTGCAAAAGTGGGCGGTGGACCGGGCGGCCCAGGTGGCATCGGAGAAGACGGGGATGAGGATTACGGTCGAGCAGCTGCGCCTCAGTTTTCCGCTGGACCTTCGGTTACAGGGCCTGAAAGCCTTGCAGCCCAACGACTCGTTGCCCGGAAAGACGGACACTATCGCCGACGTGAGGAGCCTGACAACCCATGTGCAGATGCTGCCGCTACTCAGCGGGCGCGTGGAGGTGGACTGGCTGACCTTCAAAGGATTGCGGATGAACACGGACCAACTCATCGGCGACCTGCGCATCAAGGCCGACCTGGAGCGACTCCACCTCGTGAGCCACGGCGTGAGCCTCGGCGAGGAGCGGGCGAAGGTGAACCGCGCCGACATCAGGGGAGGCTACATCGACGTGGCGCTGGGCGACACCATGCCAAAGGAGACGGCCAAGAAGGAGGTGCTATGGAAGATAGACGTGGACCGGCTCCAGTTGGCCCACACCGACTTTAGGCTACACCTGCCGGGCGACACGATGAGCGTGAAGGCCCACTTCGGCGAGGCCACGGCGCGGCGGGCGGTTCTCCAACTGAAAGACAACACGTACAAGGTAGGGGCGCTCGACTGGCACGACGGCGCTTTGGCCTACGACCAAAACTTCGTGCCCCGCGCCAAAAGGGGTTTCGACGCCGCCCATATCAGCCTCAGCGACCTGCATCTCGGTATCGACTCGTTTTGCTACGCCGCCAACACCATCGACCTGCGCATCCGCGCGGCCCATTTCGCAGAGCAAAGCGGAATGCGCGTCAACACGCTCAAGGGAACTTTCCACACCGACAGCACGCGCCTCGCCCTGGAGGACTTCCATCTCACCATGCCGGAGACCGACCTGAGGGGGACGTTCCGCATGGACATGAACGCCTTCGCCGATCGCCACCCGGGACAGATGCTGGCGAGACTGGCGGGCTATACGGCCCTCGGCGACCTGCGGCCCTTCCTGGCCTCCCTGCCCGCCGACGTACTGCGGGCACTGCCGAAGTCGCGCATCACGGTGAAGGGCCAGTTGACGGGCAACCTGCAGCGGGCCACGCTTCAAAATATCCACCTCCGCATGGACCGCCACTTCGACCTGACCGCGACGGGACGGGTGGAGAACCTCACGGCGACGGAACGGCTGCGGGCTGACCTGCGGCTGAAGGGACGGACGGAGGACCTGGACTTCGCCTACCACTTCCTGCCACGCGAGGTGAGGGAGATGGTGCGTCTGCCAAAGGGCATCGGATTCAACGGATCCGTGGGGATTACGCCCTCGGCCTACACAGCAGACCTGAGGGTGACGGAGGGCAGCGGATGGCTGCATATCGACGGAGGAATGAAGAAACTTTTGGAGTATTATGACATTGCGGATTTAAGCAATATGAGCAA
>ENA-OPEN01000398-OPEN01000398.1-human-gut-metagenome-genome-assembly--contig:-NODE-398-length-15953-cov-4.158951_pt1 | contig 15953 bp, 9 predicted proteins | sample MGYA00241298_ERZ501530 | MGnify/ENA primary metagenome ERZ501530 (study PRJEB25962, sample SAMEA2042386) | human gut metagenome | biome: human gut; feature: human-associated habitat; material: faeces... | reverse complement strand
GGGATATAAGCAGGTGCAGCAGCAATACTGTTCCATTGGTTATATTGATAAGCAAAACTCGTTTTTATAGATAGGTTCTTAATTGGCTCAATTTCTAAGAAAGCCTTACCATCAAAGCGACTGTACTTTTTCTTTGAAGTAATTGTAGTGGCATATGCCGGATTCTTAATAGCCTGCATTTTGTCGTTACCATCTACAAATCCCCAATCACCATTACTATATTTATAAGGCACCGAAGGACGGGAATGCCATTTCATCTGTTCGAATACATAGTAAGTACCAATGGTCGGCTCCTCTACTTCTTCGTGGTTACCAGAAACATTCAGTCCTAAAGTGATTATATCAATGAATTTGCTGTCAGCATTCAAACGAAAATTAAAACGGTCAGTACTTGTACCTTCCATGATACCATCCTGTCCCATATATCCTACCGACCCCATATAATGAGAAGTTGCATTTCCACCCGACATAGACAAATGATGTGTCTGTATAGGAGCAGAACGAAATATTTTATCCGACCAACGAGTATTAGCAAATAAATCAGGGTTAGATCCATCTTTCATTTGCTGAATCATTTCGGGAGTAAAATTCGTAGTTACATCTCCCATAGCTTCATTCTGCTCATTATAAAGAGTTGCCCAATCCCATGAATTAATATAGGTGGGTAGAACCGTAGCTTTCTGAACACCGTAAGATCCACTATAAGACAAAGTTTTTTTGTCCGTATGTCCACGTTTCGTTGTCACCAAGACTACACCGTTGGCTGCACGTACACCATATATAGAAGCTGAAGCTGCATCTTTCAAAACCGAAATATTTTCAATATCATTCGGAGATACACTATTCAAACTTCCTTCCACACCATCAATCAACACCATAGGATTACTGTCACCAAAAGTGTTTATACCGCGGATACGGATTTCCACATCTCCTTCAGCACCGGGTTGTGCAGAGAAAGAACTCACGGTAACACCACTCATTCGTCCTTGCAGTAAACTGGAAGTATTGGATACCGGTATATCTTTAATATCATTAACTTTTACAGAAGATACTGCTCCCGTCAGATTGGCTTTTTTCTGCGTACCATAGGCCACAACCACAACTTCATCGATCAACTCCGAGCTTTCTTTTAATACAATATTAATTTGTTGGTTTGCCCGGGCAATTTTCATGACTTGCGTCTCATAACCGATATAAGAAATCACAAGATTTTGTCCTACTGATGCCTGAATAGAGAAATGTCCATCTACATCTGTAATCAGACCATTCGTAGTACCTTCTACTACTACAGAGGCTCCAATTATCGCTTCACCGGCAGCATCCTTCACAGAACCTTTTACTGTTACAGCCTGTTGTGTAATGGCTGATGTTGAAGAACCGAGATCTTTTTCTGTTGATGCATAAGAGAGAGTTACTCCACCAAGAAATAACAATCCGAAAATGATTCGTCTTTGCAAAACATGTTGTTTATTCATAATATTTTAAATTAAAAAGTTACTGATGTAAAAGTCTCTGTTTCTTTATAAACAGGATAACAGAAAAGCACAAAAGAATAACAAATTCCTGTATCCACTATCAAAAACAGGAATTTGTTATCAATCGGCACGATTCTTTTATTTTTAAGCGTCTTCAAAAAGAAGGGGATCGCTTATTTTTTCCTACTTTTGAATATTGAATTTTAATCAGTATGCTATGACTAAAATAAGATTTATTTTATACTCTTTCTTATTGTTTCTCCTTTGTGGATGTAGCCTTTCAAATATAACTAATGCTGATAAGGTCCGATTGATTTTAGATACGGACTTGGGACCTGACTACGATGACGTGGGTGCCATGGCAGTGATGCATGCATTAGCAGACAGTGGATATGTAGATATACTGGCTACTATATCGTCTAATAAGTCCGAATTAACAATTCCTTGTATTGAGATCATTAATACATACTTCAAACGACCTGATATTCCTCTTGGCGTTGCTAAAGGAGAAAGTGCTGTCACATTGGAATGCCCGCACAACAAGAAATGGACTGAAGTTTTGCCTCAGAAATATACCCACCGAATAGCAAAATCATCAGATGCCCCCGATGCTGTTAAGGTATATCGATCTATTTTATGCACGCAACCAGATAATAGTGTCACAATCTGCACCATCGGAGCTTTCTCCAACCTAAAAGAACTGCTACAATCAAAAGGAGACGAATTTTCACCGGAAACAGGAGTAGAACTTGTACGCAGAAAGGTTAAACAGTTGGTTTCCATGGCAGGAGTATTCCCCGAAGGACGAGAATATAATGTATATTGTGACGCTTCCTCCTCTTCTTTCGTTGTGAGCCATTGGCCTACAGACATTATCTTCTGTGGATTCGAGATTGGCTACAACATAATAACTGGTCGCCGAGTTAGCCGGATGCCTGTAGAAAATCACCCTATAAAAGATGTGTTTTTACTAAGCATGTCGCAGGGAGAGCCACAAGGTAGATGGAGTTGGGATCAGGCAACCGTTTGGGTAGCCATAAAAGGCTATACACCTTATTATATCAGTGAACGGGGAGTTATATCTGTAGACTCTGAAGGTAATAATACATGGAGAGCTACAAGAACAGGAAAGCATATCCGTTTAATAGAGTCTTTACCTGCAAAAGAAATGGAGGATTTACTCGAACAATATATGATGCATTGTCCTAAACATTAAAATTATGAGAAAGCTATTATTTATATTCACACTCTTTTTAGCTTCCACTGCCGGAGCACAGAAACTATTGCATTATGATTTAGCAGATGGATTATCAAGTTCTGAAATCACTTCCATCTGTGAAAATGACTATTATATGTGGATTGCTACAGAAGATGGACTCAACCGTTTTGACGGACATCGATTTAAAGTCTATAAATCGGGAAAATCAGTAAATAACAGTCTTAAGAATAACAATATAGAAACCTTGTTCCTTGATTCCAAAGGCTTGTTATGGATTGGCTTTAAAACCGGAGGAGTAGATATATACAATCCGCGGACCGACCAGTTCACCCACCTCAATGAACAAGTTTCCGAACCCATCCCTAACCGGATTGTTTCCATATTCGAAGACTCTGATCATAACATCTGGCTGGGAAGTTGGGAAGAAGGTATATGCAAATTAACTCCCAAGAATACAGAACGTACCAGTTTTACCGCCGAACGTAGCCATTCAGGAGTCATTGTTTCTAGTTTTGTGGAAAAACCTAAAGGAAATATATGGATCAGCACCTATACAGGACTTCTGATGTACAATTCCCAAAAACGAACATGGGCAGACATTACTCCCAAGAACCAAACCATCACACAAATACACGACACCGGAGAAGAAAATACACTATATTACTCTTCATGGGATAATGCACTCTATGGATTAACATGGAGTCAACAACCCGAACAAGCCCGGACCATCCATCTCTATAACAGCAATACCCCCATATACCGCATAGAAGGAGAAGCAAATAAACTTTTAATCGGCACATGGGGAGAGGGAATAAAAGTATATGATAAAGAACAAGAACGTATTTATCCATTGCCCGGCACAGAACATCTGGGCACTACTTTTATCAATACTATTTATAAAGATAGTCTTGATAATATCTGGATAGGTTCATACGGAAAAGGACTCTATAAATACTCCTCCTCAGACAGGGGAATCAATCAGTTACTCTCAATTCGTAAAACACATTCTCCTATCACTTCTATCGCCCTTTTACAAGATAAAATATTGTTGGGAACTTTAGGAGACGGCATGTATCATTTCGATATGCGTACCTCGACTGAAAAGGAAAACTACAAAAGCAGAGATAAATTCAAGGACCATATCTTATCTATCGGGCAAAATAAGGATATTACGTTAGTGGGACACGATGGCATAGGATTATTATATTCTTTCCAGAATAATAATTCGCAGGAAATTCAATGGAAAGAATTTACGGCAAGCACTGAATTAGAAAAGATTACGACTTTCTATATAAAAGATAATAAGGTGTGGATAGGCACCAAACAAAACGGTCTGATGTCCGTATATCTGGACAAGAAGAACCAACAAATAAAAGATTATATCCATTATGACTATTTCAGTCGGGACAGAATAAACGCTATCATACCTTATCGTGACAATCAATTGTTCATAGCTTCGCATAATGGGCTCTCTATCTTCAATGCATCGGACCAGGTCACTCTAAAAGATAAAATCATCGACCAGGAGATTGTCTACTCTATCATAGAAGATAAGAGTAATAAATGCTGGTGGATAGGAACATCAAACAATCTGTTGAAGATGGAAGTATCCAATGATTCACTGCAAGTTTCTACAGCATTCCCTACATACCCATTGCCACAAGGGGCCATCAAGTCATTGTTGCTCGATGATAACCAAAATCTATGGTTCTTTATCGGTGAAAAGATATTCTGCTACATAAACAATGAACAACGCATTTGCGAACCGAATATCAGCTATTGGGGCAATTCTTCCATCCTTTCAGCTGAAAAAATAACTTATGAAAACAAAGAATATATCCTGTTCAGCAATACCGAACAGCTCATGGCCATGGATGTGGAAAAGGCACTGCATCAATATGATAAAACCAAACTCATATTGACCGATCTAGAGATCAACCACCAAAAGATACAAGTCGGTGACACGATAAACAACCGGGTGATTTTAAAAGAGAATACCGAATATATTCCTTCCATCACCCTCTCTTATGCCTCCAAATGGATCTCCCTGTCCTTTACTGAAATAGGGGAAGCCAACTACTGCAATAAATATCTATACAGGATGATCGGTTTTACCGACAGCTGGCAATATCTTGATATGTCCGTACCTCTGACCTTCTCACAACTCAACCCAGGTACATACACTCTGGAAATTATGAAATATAACGAAGAGTCAGGCACCAAACCATGCTGGTCCATGAGTATTATTGTCGCTCCACCCTGGTGGAAAACACCTTTGTTCTATTCCATTTCCTGCCTGATTATCTTGTTGAGCATCGCACTCATAATATATATGATTATCAGACACTACAGAAGAAAGAGCATACAAAAGATACAGGAGATGGAGACATTGAAGAAAGAAGAACTATTAAAGGAAAAGGAAAGTTTCTTCGAAAGTCTCGGGCACGACCTGATTACACCTTTATCTTTGATACTGGCACCTGCCAATGATATGTTGCGTGAAACCAAAGAAGATGATATCCAGTATGAAAGACTATCCATCATCACTAAGAATGCTGCATTCTTATCCGATCTATTTTCTACAATCCTCGACTTCAAGCGAGTGGAATTCTCTGAAGTAAAGATAAACAATAGAACCATAGAAATCGTATCATTCTGCCGCATCATAGTGAATGCATTCAATTATCTGGCAAGCTCTAAAAAGATCCAGCTATCTTACCAAGCCAATATCCCCTCCATACATATATGGATTGATAGTGTGAAATTTGAAAGGATTTTATATAACTTGCTGAGTAACGCCATCAAGTATACCCCCGATCAAGGCAGTGTATCGGTAGCACTGGAATATATAGATGGGCAATTGAGTGTATTCATAAAAGATACGGGACCGGGTATCAATCAGCTATACCAAACAACAGTATTCAATAAATTCTACCGTGAGCCCCAATACAATAAAGAAAATACTCCCAACGGATTGGGCATAGGATTATATGTCGTAAAGAAATTCGTATCAGTAATGAACGGCACAGTTTCTATTGACTCACAACCCGGACAAGGCACCACACTGTGCATCAAACTACCGGTAGAGAATTCTGAAAAATATCAGGAAGCAACTGATATTACCGAATTTAAAGCACAGGCAACCAATATGGAGAACAGTGCCACCATACTTCTTGTAGAAGATAACGAACAGATACTTAAATACCTTACGGACAAATTGACGGAGTACTTCAACATAGTGACAGCCACCCATGGAGAAGAGGCCTTGAAATTAGTAGATGAGTATCTTCCTGAAATCGTAATATCGGACATCATGATGCCCGGTATGGATGGCCTGACACTGTGCCGCCACATAAAGGAGAATTCCCTTTATGCCGATATATTCGTTATATTACTGACTGCCAAAACTTCATCTGAGGATGAACTGAGAGGCTATAAAGAAGGCGCTGACATCTATATCAAGAAACCTTTTGATACGGAAGCATTGATTAATCAAATAATGAATATCTTGAATACGCGCCAAAAGCGAAAAGAACAACTCCTGAAGAACCTGATTGCCAAAGACAGCGATACCATTGAGTTCAATTCCAAGGAAGTATTCCTGCAACAGGCCATGAAGGTGATAGAAGAGAATCTGGACAAGGCAGACTTCAACATTGAGGAATTCTCAATAGCCATGAATATCAGTAAGACAGTGCTTCATAAGAAATTCAGAATGCTCATCGGGCAGACACCCAATCAGTTTATCCGGGCCATCCGGCTTCGAAAAGCATCCGAGCTATTGATAAACAGTGATTTGTCTATTGCGGAAATTGCCTACTTGACCGGTTTTAACCAGGCACATTATTTCATTAAGTGCTTTAAGGAAGTATATAATGAAACACCCAAGAATTTCAGGGATCTAAAAAAAGGAGACCGATAACCTCAAAAAAGGGATGACTGTGAAGCGGTTCCAGCCATCCCTTTTCCAATTTTATTTCTTATCAGCAGAATATTCAACCTCATAAACTTCCAATAAGCAGTGTTCGCTATTCCCATCTATAGTGGTACAACTTATTTCCAACGGACGTCCTTCTTTTATATCGTCAGCAGAAACCTCTCCTACCGCCCATGACAAACCGCACCAGATCATCTTATCATGCGATTTCTTTACCGGAACTGCACGCTTGCCCTGCTTTACTTCTATATTGAAGAAATGATCCATTTTAATCCCGGTGGGAGGAGCACCGCCCCACGAACGGAATGCTTTTCCACGCTCATCCAGTTGCTGAAAGAGAATTCGCACAGTTTTCCCTTTTGAAGAAGTGTAATGTGCCTGCAAGATATGCTCATTTTTCTTTTGCACATCTATTTTTACCTTTTGAATTGTTGCAGGGATAACGATATCTTTCTCAATACCTAAATCATACCCCCGGGCACTGAACTTACCGTACCCGACAACAGCCATCTGTTCTGGACCCAATTCCACAATATTCTTTTCTAAAACAGGTATAAAACCACTGTCTGTGAAAAGCACTCTCCCCGTTCCTGTCGCTTCAGGCAAGGTTACTTTGACTTTCTCCTGTGAGGCGTTTACCACAGTATAAAGGTTTCCTCCTTCAGCGGAAGCCATATATCCGTATGGCAGAGCCTTACCGGGGATGGAACCGAATGCCGAAATATTTCCATACTGCTGTACCTTCATATACAATTGCTGCACTTTAGCCATCCAGCAAGCATCATCATCACTTAACAAATCAATATTTCCATGACAAACATTCAACCAGCCTCCGCGTGCCATCGTCAAAATCATCATACCTTTCCAAGCATTTAAGGCCCTGTTATAACAAGTACCCGTGGTGCCAATCATAAAAGCACAATTATCAATGCGCTGAACCGGCACTCCGTTAAACAAGTATTGGAAGGTCATGTGATCCGAATACAAATCCTGTGAGCGCCAGAAATTCATCATCGGCACATCGGATAGACGGGGATCACCGCAATACATCGTATCAAATATTTCCAGCCAACGTAGGTCTACCGTTTTTCGAAACGGAGTAACCGTATTTTCCATATCTCCCCCGAAACCATTGTAACCAATAAAAAGTACATCCGGATTCTTATAACGGAATTCTTTTATGGCAGAAATAAAGGCATTTTTATTCTGTTCCTCAATGTCAGCAGGTAGCATCGTACATTTGGCATCAGGAGTTGCCGCATCAAAATAAGCAAAATCAAATTTGAACATCTTGATACCCATATCTGCGTACATTTGCAGAGTCTGCATAAGATGATGTAAATATCCTCCCCTGAACAGACAAAGAGTTACTCCGTCTTCCGCCACAGAACTTTCCCATTCCGGAATAACTTTCATCGTATTTGCCTCGCCACCTATACGCAGCAAGTTCGTAGAGAACCACAAACCGGGCTTTATTCCTTCTCTTTTACACGCATCCAGCCAACGCTTGGGACCTTCCGGCCAACAGTCCGATCTCCACTTACGATATCCTTCATTCACATCAAACCAAAATGCGTCCATCAGATAATAATCCACCTGTACACCCATTTTTTTCAAACGCGCAATGTGATCCAACTCTTTCATTGCCAATGTCTCATTCAGAGGAATGTTATCAGACAATTCATCGTAGGCGGACCAATTGTTATAGACAAATACAGGTTTGGTCAATCTTGCTGTTTTATTTTTATTCCATCCGTCAGATACATCCTGCGCCACTCCCGGAAGGAATATGCACAACAACAGCAACAAGGTATTTATTCTTATTTTATTCATAAATCATATTTATTTTTATCAAAGACTGTTTATTCACCGAAAAACTTAGTCCACAACTTCAAAAGTCAGTTTCCGTCCACCTACCGACACTATAAATTCACCCGGCTCTAAAAAGCGCTTGCCCGTTGCATCCGTATAGCTCAAATCTCTCATAGGATCAATATCAAACCGAAAGACTCTGCTTTCACCGGCATTCAACGACTGTTTCTCGAAGAATTTCAACTCTTTCATAGGACGGGAAATAGTACAGAACGGATCGGACACATACCATAACACGGTTTCTTTTCCTTCCACCTTACCCGCGTTAGTCACTGTGACCTCAGCTGTTATCTTCTGATCCTTCCTGATTTTCAAGGAAGAAAGTTTCGCATCTGAATAAACAAAGGTAGTATAACTCAATCCATACCCGAACGAATATAAAGGTTCGGTAGGAATATCCTGATAATCCCCCATCGCATCGAACGGACGGGCAGACTGCCGCATGTTATAATAGACCGGTATCTGGCCTGTAGACAGTGGGAATGTCACTGACAACTTTCCAGAAGGATTCACCCTGCCCGATAAAATGCCTGCCAGAGGAGTTCCTCCCGCAACACCGGGCTGCCACATCTCAATGATAGCTTCTACCTGAGGTTCCAGTCTGATCAATTCAAGAGGGCGGCCACTGGAAAGAACAAGTACAATGGGCTTATTCGCCTGCTTTAGATGCAAAAGCAACTTCTCCTGAATATCGGGCAAAGCAATCGTAGAGCGTGAAGCATTCTCTCCACTCCACTGTTTGGACTCGCCTAAACATAGTACTACAACATCGGATGCTTCAGCCGTTTTTAAGGCAGCAGAGAAACCCGATTCATCACTCCCATCCAATGCACAACCCTGCTCGTAGTCCAACCGTACTTTATCGCCAAATTCTTTCTGCATTCCTTCATAAATGGTCTCCACATCTTCAGCCTTCCCTTTAAAAGCCCAAGCACCTAATAGATTAACACTATCCTTTGCTATAGGGCCTATCACCGCAACTTTTTTAATCATTGAAGAAAAAGGTAATAAGTTATTTGCATTCTTCAACAGCACCATTGATTCTTCTGCCAAACGACCAGCCAAAGCAATATCCTCTTGCTGCAAATAACGTTCTTGCTCAATCAATTCTTTCGCATAAGGTTCATCAAATAAGCCCAGGCGAAATTTGAGTCGGAGTATACGGGCAACCGCATCATCTATCTGCGACACTTGTATCTTCTTTTCAGCAACCAACTGCTCTAAATATTCACAATATACATTATCACGCATATCCATCTCCACACCGGCATGAAAAGCCTTATACGCAGCTTCTTTCCGGTCTTTGGCAACACCCTGATAAATTAACTGTTCTATTGCATTCCAGTCGGATACGACAAAACCATCATGTTGCCACTTATTTTTTAGGATTTCAGTTAATATATAATGATTTGAAGTAGCAGGTATTCCGCTAATATCATTAAAACTACTCATAAGTGTAGCAGCACCTGCTTTTACACCAGCTTCATAAGGCGGTAGATAGGTTTCCCACAAAGCCTGGGGTGATATATCTGTATATCTGTAATCCCGTCCGCCTTCGGATACTCCATAACCTACATAATGTTTCAGACAAGCTGCGATAGAATATGGATCTGACAATTTCTCACCCTGGTAACCCTTTACCGATGCTATGCCAAATACTGTATTCAGGTAAGGGTCTTCTCCATAACATTCGGAAATACGCCCCCAACGAGGATCTCTCGCCACATCAATCATAGGAGAAAATGTCCAGTCAATACCTGACAACACAGATTCCTTAGCAGCCACCCTGCAAGCCAAAGTCACCAAATCCGGATTAAAACTGCAGGCTTGTGCCAATGATATCGGATACACAGTACGCAATCCATGAATTACATCAAATCCGAAGAGAATGGGTATTCCCAGGCGAGATTCTTCCATTGCCTTACGCTGAATCTGATTACGTAACTTCGGATCGGTATGGAGATAAATCAACGAACCAATCTCCGCCGGAAGATTTTTCACTTCCTTACCTATATTATTGGGATTATCATTCTCCCCAAATGTATATTGATTCAGCTGAAGCACCTTTTCATGCAATGTCATCCGCTTCAGCAAATCTTTTACTCTGATTTCAACTGGCTGTCCCGCATCTTGATAAATCGGCTTTTGTGACTGAACAGATAACCATGGGAGCAAAACCAATACAAATAATATCAATAGTTTTCGCATAATATCATGTTATTAATTAATCCCAATTGTCAGTTCGGAAGGACGATACTGGCAAACCGCCTGTACCAAATAATTCAGCTTTCACAAAATCTTTAAATGCATATCTCACAGCTTTAGGCTCCGTCACATATTTACATGAAACAACCACAGTACCTTTTTCTTCATCAATGTAAGCCTCCGCCTTATGGAATACTTTATTATCTCCAGATACCTCAAACAGTTCTAAAGTCTTCCCGTAGCTGGTAAGCCCGTTAAATTGATTGTCAAAATGGATAATAGCCTTATTTCCCTCAACTTCCATTCTGCTGAAAGTTGGACTTTCTGCTTCAAATCCTTTCACTCCATAGGTTTTAGAAAGCGCCAGCATGCCCAAACGATCGCCCACTTCTTTTTTCCTTCTCGGATGGATCAGATATCGCTCTCCTACATCCAACAATACCGCCATTGCAGAGTTTGGAATCAGCTTCAGACACTGTCTTTGCGCTTCCCGTTGATAAGCCGAAACTTCCGGCCATTGAGGTGTAAAAAAGTTCCACTCTTTATAGTCGTAAGGGGCAATCTGTGCATAATAGAAAGGTATTTCTCCTAGTCCCCATGCTTCGCGCCATTTACTTACCATGGCAGCAACTGACGGAGCATAACGAAGCACATTGAAAATGTTGGATTCACCTTGATACCAGATAATACCTTTTATACCATATCCCACTAGCGGATGAATCATACCATTATACAAAACCGTAGGCACATTACTAATCCACGGAGAAGTTTCATCACTCAATGGCGGTACGGGGATATCATCAAATTGTTTACAAGCCTCCGCATTCATCCATGCTTCGATGTTGGAGCCTCCATAACTGGCATTAATAATACCGACTGGCACATCTATATTACGCTGTAAGAAATCAGCAAAGAACCATCCCACAGCCGTACATTCCGCTACATTCTCCGGAGAAGCCTTCACCCATCCGGCATCAAAATGCTCCAATGGTTTATAGGCCGCTAAAGTAGGTATATTAATGAAATGTATTTGCTTTTTTGCTGAAGATAATATGGCCTCCGTAGCCCCCAACACCGGCTGGCAATAGTATCCTTTCAACGGCATGCTCATGTTGGACTGTCCGCTTGCCAGCCATACTTCTCCCACAAACACATTCTGAAAGACTTTTTTCTTATTGGCAGTGACTGTCACCTCATAAGGTCCTCCGGCAGCAGGCGTAGGTACGACTATCTTCCAGGTTCCTTTAGAATTAACAACCCCTGTATATTCTTTATCAGGATTCCATGAAGTGGAAATAGTCACTTTCTCTCCCGGTTTTCCCCATCCCCAGAACGGATTATTTATTTTTTGCTGCAACACCATATTGTCACTGAATATATCAGCAACCTTAAACTCCTGTGCCTCAGCAAAGCATGCCAAAGCACAAAAGAATACTAGATTTAATAATACTTTTTTCATCTATCAGATTTCTATTTATTTATGAATATAATTCTTTTTGCAAATTCATTTACCTTCATATTCAAATCAGAAAGGCTATGTATTTCTTTATTTCGCACTTTCAGACTATGAATGTATACTCCATCCACTCCAAACTCTTGATTCTTCCCTAATATCTGTGAAGTCACCTGTTGCAGACCACACCCAACATGTACATTATTTATCCGAACATTATTAATCGTACAATTTCCCACACATTCCCGCCAGCTCTTATCTGTTATTTCAAAATCGATCAGACGGGGAGATTCAGTACCATTGAAATCGAACTCTTCCACAAAGATATTCTCAAACTTGACATTTTCAACATAGGTAGAGTCATAGGCGTTTATTACTAAAGCACGTTTGCATTTTACTACATCTATATTCCTGAATGTTATATTCTTGAAATATTCCACCCCTGTTTCCGTACCGATCTTAGTTGCAGCAGAATTACCAACTGTCAAAACATCATCAAACAGTATATTCTCAGAAATAAACAATCGCTCCTTATCAAGCCCTTTCACCACCAGGTTGTCATCACCGGCATGTATCACAGCATGTGTGACTGAACAATCAACAGAGGAATCAAAATCAATGCCGTCCGTATTAGTCCAGTTCTTATAAGGACGGTTATTGAATATCTTTATATTTTTCAAATGGAAGTTTTTGGAACGATAGACTCTCGTATTCCAAAAGGAAGGATCACGAAGCATAACACCATCAATTAATATATCGTTGCAATCCGATGCATATAATAAATGAAATCCAGTACCTCCATTGTTACGCAGTCCTGACCAACCAGAACCATCAATGACACCATAACCTAATAAACGGAAATTTGAAACATTATCCAGGCGGATCAAAGACTTATCCGCATAATCTTTCACATCTTCACTTCCCAATAACAAAGCTCCTTCTGATAAGATAACAGACATATTGCTCCGCATTTTCAATTCTCCTGTTTTATATATACCCGCAGGAAAATATAAAACTCCATTCATACGGGAAACATCATCTATAGCCTTCTGAAGTTTCGCAGTTTCAATACTTTTTCCTGTATTATCCACCTGATAATCCATAATATCGGTCAAAGAACCTGTAAAGGTATCGGACTTATAATCCTGCATTTTATCAACCAAAATAAAAAGTTCTTCCATTCTGTTTATTTTGACCAGCAAATAAGTGGGTCCATCAAGAGAAAATGAAAGAATATGATCCTTGACCAGCCCTTTAAGTTGCTTCCTTTTAGGGCTAATGGAGTAATATTCAATAGGATTATTTATCTCGATTTCTATTGTTACGGGCTTATCACCACCATACGCAATCCTAGTATAATGAATAGGGACATCAAACTTTTCCAGTTTTTCAACAGTAGCAACTTGTCCGTTCACTCTCACTTGAAATTGATTACTGAACGGAAGATCTCCTATAGCTTTTATGGTATGAACTTCTTGTCCGAAACTCACCAAAGGCAGAATTCCTAAAAATAGAAATAGTACAGATGTCAGGTATCTCATATAAAACATAAAAGTTCACTTATTTTTTAATTCACTAAATTAAATCACTATAAAAAGCATTGGTACAAATATAGCGCTATAGAGTAAGAAGTGATAACATAAAACCACCCAATAATAACACAATACTCCACGATATGCCTTATCGCTGTTTTAATCAGTTATAATCTACAAATTAAGCTCTGTAAAGACGTTGTCAGACTGAAAACGTTCCAGAACAGGCATGAAACTCAATGCCTGAACAGTTCTGGTCAAGAGCTACTTTCACATATCAACCAGATGGAAACTTGAAGTTAAATCTTTAAAACAGCCGAGCCGATCGGGATGATACATAACAAGAAGATTACGGCTATTACCCGTATAGATTCTCCGTCAATATCCAACAGGAAAAATTAATAAAGGCATGTTGTGTTAATCTATATCCCATTCTTTCATCAAATAGGATTGTAAGCCTCTGCATGGATCAATTCGACGCCTCCTTTCTCTCAGCATGATTGATAAAGCCTTTTGAAGTGTAAGATTAATACAGAGACTGGTTTTGAAAGCATCTCCATATTTCTTTCGGAGCGTTTCGATGTCTTTCCTGTATTTTTCAGGAACAGGTTCGGATGATAAATGACATCAGGTATGGTAACAATCTCCTGACGATTGGGTATAGGCTCCCACTCAATCTTCAATATTTTACTGATTAAATTTTCAAACATATTGCTCTATGCCAGTTATGTTTCAGTTATTAGGCATTGGGCTGGTTAGAATGGCAAAAACTCGATTTGAAAAGAGAGAAGGAAATAATAAAAAGCACCGTCAATCATCCTAGTCATTCCCTTTGCCTTTTTCTGGCTATGGCAATTCATATTCAGACGTTTGTTTCGGTACCCTTCATTGTGTAAGTAATTTATTTCCGACATCATAATTTTCTTACATACTTATCCGACATGTTTATTTAAAGAACTGTAATATAGCAGTCTCTTGAGAAATAGAGACCGGATACCATTCCGTTTTCATATCAAAAGTATTATCTTTGAAATAAATCCCGGATTTATGCCTTTGGAAAAGGCATGGAAAAGAATCTCAGAATATTATAGACGTATGAAAACAGAAATGCTATATTTTTTAGTATGTTATCTTTTTCTGATTGGCTGTAATGGAAAAAGCAATAAAGAAAACTATGCTGATGTTACGGATACGATCTTTGAAGAAGAAATATTATGGAAAGAAGCGAATGAATACAGAGCTTCCATAAGTGATACAACTTTCCTTAGAACAAGAGGGATAATGTCCTATGCCGCAATAGACATGTATACAGGAGAAGGATTCAACAAGAATTATGCCTTTAATCAGGTAGTATACCTGAAAGCGTTGGACAGAGCCAGGAAATTTCTTGTTTTAGAAAATAACAAACTAAAATTCAATGTCAAATCAGGCAAAGATATTTATATCTCAGAAGATTTATACCTGTTCATATCCGATTTATTCAACAGATGGAATAAATGGTTGGAATCGGGCAGTTATGAAATATTGAAAGATGAACAAGGACTCTATACTGTATTACCTAAAGAAAAGAATCAGGCATCAATTATAGTACTTGAAGAGGGTCCCAAACAAGATCCAAAAGACACAGGAACTATAGAAATAGAGTATATCCCTCCCGTAAATGCCACCTCTCCTACAAAGAAAGAGATGCCTGTAAAATGGGGACATTTGATAGATGATAAAAAAGAAGTAATCAAAGCTTCTTTTAACAAACATAACAACCGGATAAATCGTGAAAAAAGTGAGGACATCATAGTAAATGGTACCAGCATTTCCAAAGGCAAAGCCTCCTTCAATCAATTGCGGAACTGCGTCTTTTTATCCTATCACACAAGCCGCTTTTTTGCAATCATCCGCGCCCGAGAAGCTTGTCCATCAGCCCCGTTTTGCGGATGAAACGGTAAAGCGGCACACCGAGGATGTATAAAACGGCTGCCTCGCCCGCGCCGACCTCCGCGCCGAAAATCGCAAGTCCCTTCCAGAACTCGCCCGCCGGCATGTAAAGTGCCGAGAGCATCGCGCCGACCATCAGCATATTGCAGAGAATCGTCGGCAGCGGCAGAAGCCAGGTATTTTTGATATAGCGCGTGAGCAGGCAGGCAAGCAGCGTCGCAGCGGTGCCGACGATGATATCGAGCGCCGAGACCGTGGAGAAAAGATTGGCGATCAGGCAGCCGAGCGTCAGCCCGACGGGAAGCGTCGGCCCCACCGCGCCGGGCGG
>ENA-OPEN01000314-OPEN01000314.1-human-gut-metagenome-genome-assembly--contig:-NODE-314-length-18816-cov-2.008688_pt1 | contig 18816 bp, 29 predicted proteins | sample MGYA00241298_ERZ501530 | MGnify/ENA primary metagenome ERZ501530 (study PRJEB25962, sample SAMEA2042386) | human gut metagenome | biome: human gut; feature: human-associated habitat; material: faeces... | reverse complement strand
CGTCAATTTCAAGACCTACACCAACTCCATCTGGGACAAGAAGCAGCGGGAAACGCCTATTGAAAAACAGGCGGTTTTCTACAACACCCACCCGTCGATCATTGAGCAGGATGTCTTTGACAAGGTGCAGGAGATTCGCCAACAGCGTCACCGCAGGACAAAGACGGGCAAGAGCAGCCTGTTTTCCGGCATGGTCTATTGCGCTGATTGTGGCGCAAAAATGCGCTACTGCACCACCAACTACTTTGAAAAGCGGCAGGATCATTTTGTATGCGCCAACTACCGCAGCAATACAGGAAGCTGTTCGGCACACTTTATCCGCGCGGTTGTTCTGGAGGAATTGGTCTGGATGCACATGAGAACTGTGATTTCCTATGTCAGTCGGTATGAGGATCATTTCCGTGCCGTCATGGAGCAGAAGCTCCGGCTGTCCAGCGAAGCCGCGATCCGCGGACACAAGAAGCGATTAGCACAGGCTGAAAAGCGGTTGGGAGAACTTGACCGTCTGTTTATCCGCATTTACGAGGATAATGTGGCGGGGCGCATCACAGATGAAAAGTTTTCTATGATGAGCAAGACCTATGAGGACGAACAAGCGCAGCTTAAAGCGGAAATTCAGGCTTTGCAGCAGGAAATCGAAGTACAGGAACGACAGATTGAAAATTTGGAGCAGTTTATCCAGCGGGTACGCAAATACGAGGATTTAGATGAGCTTACCCCGTATGCGCTGCGGGAGCTTGTCAAGGCAATCTACATTGAAGCCCCGGACAAGTCCAGCGGCAAGCGGCATCAGGGCATCCGCATTTCCTATGACCTTGTGGGCTTTATTCCTGTGGAAGAACTGCTGAAACAGGAAACGGCGTGACCGAAGCCACGCCGTTCCTGAGAAAATACGATATTACTTTCTTATGACCCCCGACCATTCCCGGAAGGACTTCCTTTGCTCTGAGCGGTATTTCGTTGTTGTCCTTATGCGTGTTCGCCTACTTGGACACCGGGGTTTTCATATCATATTGAGCTTTTCAGCTGTCTGCCGCGCCCTCATGTAAATTCCGGGCAGTCGCCTGGATAACGTGCTGCGTTCCATGCAGAGCTCGACGGCGACGTCGATCTGCGGGGACTTGCCCACGATGTAGCGGCGCACGATTTCGGCGTCCTGCCTGCTGTATCCGGCCTCGCGTATGACGCGCTCCCACTCGCTTTGCAGCAAACCGGATAAGTCGTCTGGGATATGGACTCTTGCGCTTGCCAATGGACTCCCTCCTTCCGGAGGGCGCGGCGGACAGCTTACTTATGCGTCAGCAGTGCCTCTTTGATGAGGTTTTCGACGTAATTTGAGACGGTGCGGTTTTCCGCCTCGGCGGCGGCCTGAATTTGCGCCTTTAAATCAGGTGCTACGCGAAGGCGAATTACCTCAGACTTATTTGTTGTTGATGTCTCAGTGTCGCGCTGGTTTTTCATTTTGCGCATCATCTCTCCTCACCGAAAAGTTGAATGACGCAGCCACGTTCGGCGGCGCGGTAGATTTTGATGATATCTGCATAAAACTTGCGAACAAGACCATCATCGTCGTAAATTCGCAGCCAGTGCGCAAAGGTCGTCTCTAGCGCGTAGTGTTCCCCGATTTCGGCGTCTTCGTCGCAGATATACGCGTCGTAATTTCCGTCTCCGCCGAAGTGGAGTGCAAATGTTTTGATTCCGGTGCAATCGCCCTGTTCATCTGCGGGGCGCATGCCAGTGAGAGTGAGCGCGGCAATGTCGCTGCTTCCGATGTAGCGTTTTTCGTATTTTTTATAGATCATTTTGTACCTCCTCGCCTTGCGGCTTTCTTATCTTGTAGCTACATTGTATCACATTGTAGCTACAACGTCAAGAAGGAATTTACAAATAATTTGTGCAGTCATCGCCTTGCCCCCTTTCCCGTGTGCGGCACACGGAGCGCTACTGCTTATGATTCAGAATCGGGACATTGCCCTTGTTCGATACTTCGAGATCCAGCGCCTTTGCGATGTCCCGAATTTTAATATAATTCGTGCCGTCCTTTAAGATCCGTTCGACCTCGACCTCCTGGCCATCTACGATCATCTTTGCCTTTGTGACCACTTCGTCCACCTCCTCCAAGAGCTTCTTGAATGCTTCCCACTTCGTTTCGTCAATTAGCGGCAGCGGACACAGTTTCATCGAAATGTCATAATGTCGGATTGCGGCCTGCACGCCCGGCAGCTGCTTCAACAGCATTTGATAAAGCCGCGCCGCATTTTTCATCGTCGCCTCCGGGATGTAATACTTGCCGGAGGCATCTGTGTGGCTCACCATCTCGATACTGACGGTGTTGTAGTTGCCGTACACCTTGCCGTATTTGCCGCTCCTGCCGTCGCCCACGGCCCAGGCCACCACATCCAGCGGCACACACTGATAAACGGTATCGCCCTCGTCGACCACGAAATGTGCCGAAGCAGCGCGTCCCTCGGAGCCGTTTGCAAAATACCTGGCATTGCCAAGCGCCGTCGCGTGCAGACCGGTATTTGCCGTGTAGTGGAACACAATGGCCCGGATGGCCGAGAGCGGACGCTTGCAGCCCACTCTCGTTGCCCGTATAGTGTCGTTAATTTTCAGTGCCATCGCCGTCACCCTTCGCATCCATCGCGTCCTGTGCCTTCTGCGACTGCGTGCCGAAATAGAACGTGATGACCATCAGGAAGATCGTCAAGAAGTCTTTCCCTGTGATATCACCCCGCAGCGCCAGCACCGTGAACACCACCGTCAGCAGCAGCGTCACCAGCGACTTCACGCTCAGCAGATTCGAAATCCGTTTCATAATTTTGTCCATGTTATGTACTCCCTTCGTCGTCCGATTTTTTTGCAAACACTCTCTTGGCTAGGAGCATCAGCAGCTCCCCGCCAAACGCCGCTCCGGCGAAGGTCAGAACGTCGGATAAGTCCACGTCCCGGCCCGTCACCAGCGCCGCCGTTTTGACTGCCGCCGCCCAGAGCAGCACGCCGAACAGCACCCAGATACAAAAGTACACTAGCTGCCGCGCCATCTTGCCCTTCGTCAGGCGGCTTTTCCGGATGCGCCTCATACAATCCCCGCATGAGCCAGCGCGAAGCCGACCAGCGCCCCCACAATGGCCGTCACGACCGCCTTGACCAGCGCTTCCCACTTGCTCCCCGGCACGGCCTTTAATTCCTTGACGTCCGTCTTGATCTCCTGCACGGTGCTCTCAATGGTATCCTGCTTCGTGGCGAGGACTTCGACCGATGTCGCCAGCGTGTGCAGCGCCCGGTTGTCCTCCTCTAGGTCGTTGATGCGGTGCGTGTTGCTCTTGGATCGCTGGTCGATCTCCACGATCTTTGCCTGAATCCCATCGTCCATCTCATGTCTCCTTTACTTCCGTAAAATACAATCCCACCAGCTCATGAGGCAGGAACTGAAGCGTCACCTTGCCGCCCGGCTGCTCGCCAGTCCGTTCGCAGCGGTAGAGCTTGCCGTCCTCCGGGTCTGTGTAGTAAAGTCCGTAGGTGTACTCCATGCCCTTCGCGGCGGGGATGGGGTCGTCCTGTGTGCCCGCGTGGGTCTCGTCGATGACGGTAAACAGCGCCGGGACTTTGTCCGGCTCCCAGCCCTCCTGTGTCGTGTGGGCCTGTGTCACGCGATAGAGCCTGTCTGCATAGACCAGCCGGTCGTTGACCTCCACGGACATTCCTGCCGCCCAGCGGTCATACAGCTCCTTTGCCTTCACGGCGTCCGCATCCGTCAGGCTGGCCGAAGCCTTGACGATATATGGCCGTAGTGCTCTAGCTCTTTCTGTATAGGTCATACAGTGTCCTCCCCAAGTAAAATTTTCGCCGCTGTCTCTGCATCCGTCAGAGGGATCGCTGCGCCCATTTCCTCATAGCTGCCCTCCGGCTCTGTGCCTTTCAGCAGCTTGCCCGCCAGCCGGAACACCGTATCAGAAAGTGCCTGATACTCAGTTCCTTCCTTGTCGGTCAGCGTCACGGCCATCTTCGCACAGAATCCGTCCGCTTCGCTCTTTTCACATAGGATATAAAACCCGTCCGGATGATAGCGAATGGGAACAACGCTGTCTGCGTATCCGACAAAAATATTTTTGCTTGCAATTCTGTACATATTCGTTCTTGCCCCTTTCTGGATTAAAAGCAGAAGCCGAAGGCCACGCCAAACGAGTTGCTGGCGTAGTTGCTGCCGGCGTTGCTGTCGCTGCCGACAAGACAGAAGAAGTTAGCGATGCTCGCAAACGGAGAACGCTCCCACCAGCTTTTCGCAGACCCGCTTACATTCTTAACTTTGCTGTTGCCAGCTTTGTAGTACGCATATTGCGTGCCTTCGCCTGCCGCCGAGTGTGTGGCCGAGCCGAAGATTTCAACCTCGCTGAGCAAAAACAGCTTATCCGCCGTGGTGTTGATGGTGCTGCTCTGGCTGCCCGCCGAGGTCAGCTTGTTCACCTCCCGGATGCCGTTTTGTACCTCTGTCGGCATCAGGGCAAGGATAGCGGGCAGGTGCGTGCTTCGCATGGCGCAGCTCGTCCATCCGCCGCTGTTGGTGTCCGAGCTGTTCATGTTCTTGGTCTCGCCGTAGCAGTCGTGCAGCTGGAAGGTCAGCGGTGCCTTCCCGCCTGCGGTGTAGGTGTCGTGGTTCTTGCCGATGATGTCCACCTGATAGCTCGCGCCATTGATGGTCATCGTCTTGCTCTTGCCCACCACCCATGCGCTCGGCACGCTGCCAGAATGGCACGCCGCGATAATGGAAGCCCAGTCGTTGTCCGCGAAGTTGTCCTTCAGGAAGCTCAATGTCAGCGCATAGGAGGTCGTGGAGGAAACGACATTGACGGAGCCGCTCGTCGTCTGCCCGTTCTTTGTTGCATCGACCGTGTATGCGCCGGTTTCCGTTACGGTAAATACTACCGTTCCTGTGCTGGTTTTCGTCTGTAAGGTTGTTCCGTTCTTCTTCAGCACAACAGACGCGCCGGATTCGACCGTTACCGTGATCGTCGCGCTGAAGAACGTCAGGGACGTTGTATAACGATCCGTAAAAGTGACGCTTTTCGTATCGGACGTTTGCCCATTGTGCGTCGCCTTGACGCTCCATGTACCGGCCTCTGGAACGGTCAGCGTACATGTTCCATTGACCGATGTGCCGCTCACGACCTTGCTTCCTTTCGTCGCGGTAACAGTTGCACCAGATGTAACAGTTACAATGATTTGCAGCTCTGTGCCGGTCTGAATGGCCTGAATCGCTGTCACAAATCCGTCCGGGTAGACCAGTGGGTCAGATGTGCCGCCCTTCTCCCGGATAGCTGATGCAACCTTTGTCAGGTCAGTTGTGTTTGTCAAAAGCTCTGCCATCAGAAGCTACCTCCATTCGCGTTTGCAATGCTTACTGCCGCCCATGCACCGGACACAACACGCAGGAACTTTCCATTGTCAGCGGTGGTGACATTCGGTAGCTCTCTCGGATGCACATGATCCCCTCTGGCATACGCGCTTTCCGAACCAGCCGACGCCGTCCCTGGCTCTTTCGGGGTGGTGTTGGAGGCTGGAGCCACGGCCACGGCTCCATCAATCTGATCCCCTGCAGCATTGTGCGCCGTTGCACCTTCCAACAGAGTTTCCGGGGTAACGCTGTCTCCCGTCAGGTCGACCAGCGTATTCCCCGCGAAATCGACTTTACTGACGCCCATATCAACCCTCCGCGGCCTTGCCGATGGTGACGGTCTTACCGCCAGCGGAATTGTCTGCCTCGTTATAATAGATGGCGTTGACGACCACCTGAGACAGATAATCATAGCCCTCATCCGGGATGATAGTCTGCGACGTGGTCAGCGGATCGACCGTCTTGGTCTGGACGGTGATGGCCTCACCGCCGTATGTGCCCTCGACGCCGAGGATGGTCACGCCCTTTTTGATGTTGGCCGCAATGATCTTCGCTGCCTCGTCGGGGTCGATGACGCACTTGCCGGAGCCGTCGTGATAGCCAAGCGGGACGATATACTCGCCATTGACCGTGCTGATCTTCGCGGCGACTGCGCCGTTGTTCGGCATCTCGCCGGTGATCATCGTGCCGCGCGCGCCTGCCGTCTTTCCGATAAGGATTTCCGACGCCTTGACCGTCGCGCCAGAGGTGTCGAGATCGAACGTGCAGGAGCCTGTGTGGATCTCGCCGTCCGGGCCGTGGAACTTGTAGCCGAGAAGGACTTTGCCGTCCGCGATGGTGTCGGCAGTCAGGTCGATCAGGACCGTGCCGCCGTAGATGATCTTGCTTTTACCCATTTTTATACCTCCGATGCAATATAAACTGTGTCCCCGGTGGGGTTGGATGTTTCGTAATACGGAATTTTGGTGACGGTCACGTCCTTGTTGAGCGTCTTTCCGGCGGTCTCAAGGACAGTCGGCGCGTTGGCCTTCGGGATGACCGTGTATTCGCCCTCATAAGGCTCTCCACCGCCCGTGTGGACAATTTTGACGTTATCGATTGCAAATACAATGCTCGGCTTCCCGCCGATGTCAAAGTGGATCATCACAGCACCACCTTACTGATGGAATCGCTCACGCGGATGCCCTCAATGCTGGTGCCGATAATGACCGGCTCCGCGCCGGTGAATTTGATGCGAATCTGGACGGCCTGAGAAGCGGATTTGAACTGGAAGGTTTCCTCCTGCGTCAGCGGGAAGTAAAACTTCCCATCGTTTGCCGTGACCTCGCCGGGGTAGATTTTGCGCAGCTTGCCGACGATGAACTCGATCATCTCAATCTTGGATAGGTCGAGCGGCGCGCCGTCCTGCGTCCCAGTAAATACAATGGCGTACTGGTCGCCTTGCATGATTTTTAGGCTCATTCTTCCGCCTCCAATTCGATCAGGCCTCTCAAGAGGCACAAATCCTGATAACTGAGCTTCACATTCTCATCAACGGGGATCTTGACAGGCTCGATCTCGTCCGCGACCTCAACGTCGATGACTTCCTGCATCTTCTTCCGGTACTCGTCGATTTTGTCATCATCGACGCGCCATCCCGTATCGATCTCGTGGCCCATCGACTTCACAAGATGGGCCTGACGCTCGTTGTAAAACGTCAGAACATGGTCGAGCGAGTCCATGAGCTTGCTGACCTTGTAAAGAGTTCTCGGCCTCATGTCTGCCGCCGCGACCTTCCGCAGCGCTGGCATGGCCGAAACGATATTCCCGATTTTCATATTCCACCTCCTACGGGCGCATATATTGGATTATCTTGTTTATGGCACTTTTCGCACTATATTCATGGTTTGCAAACTGTGTCGCTTGAATCGGCGCGCCTTTTCTCGCAAAAATATTCTGCCTATAAGGCATTACACCATAAAACCCAAGTGCGCACCTCAATGTGTTTATAATATTAGAAAATACAGTTTGGGTATTATTAAAAGTGATTTCATCTCCTGCAGACACGGGAGATATGCTAAGACGCGACCACCACAACCTGCTTAGATCTCCGTTAAGCAACGTTATAGCCTTATTAAAGTCCTCTGCTCGTAAATTCGTTGTGGGTTCTCCAGCTTTTATCTTTGCCGCATCATCGTCTGTCCAGCTAAAATCAGGAACATATTTTCTGTTCACAAAATTAAAGCTTATTTTCCCATCATCCGGCATGGTGATTGTATCTGGATGAAAAAACGCCTCGTTAGATGTGGTCTTCCATCCGTGTTCCATCACATACGTTGTTCCATACGTTTTGTAAGCCAGCGTTTCTTCGATAGCAATGCTGTCTCCAGATATTTCTTCCGTCAACGTGTGTGTTTCACTTCGCAAATATTTATTCGTGTCGTTATCGTATGTATAAATGTATACTTTTTCTTCGCATGTAGCCATAAGATCACCCGAACACTGCCGCCCCGATAGGGCTGTTTACACCATTTACGGTCTTGAATACCCCAGAATCCGTAACATATAGCGAATTTTGCCCAGCTGTCATGCGAACACCCTTCTCGGTGACGATGATGTAATGACTGCCGAGGCCCAAGTCTGTGCGTCCACCATAGGACATGACGATACCATTTGTAGAGGAAACGCCATTGTTGCCGCTGCCCATGCCAATATAGCCATAATCCACTTGTCCGCTTGCGTCCATCACATGGAAATAGCCGCCTCTCAAGCCAATCTCGTTCGCTTCAATGTAGGGGGATTGCACCTTCGTGAAATCAATATAGGTCGCCTGAATGTACTCCGGAACGTTGCTGCTCTCGATTTTGGTCTGTAAGTCCGCGCTCAGATCGCCAAACGTAATCGCGCCGGTCAGGTTGAGATTGTCCGCCGTGATCGTGCCGACCTTTACCAATCCGGTAATCGAGACGCCATCTTTTGAGAGCGTGATGTTTGCGCCGTTTTCAGCGGTCGTGTAAGATAGCGTCAGCCCGTTCAGATTGATGTCAACAAGGGCCTGTGCCTCGTCTCCATCGATCTTCCCGGAGACTTCAAGCGCGATCTGCTCCGTACTCTTGCGGATCTCAGAGAAGGATCTCGCGTTCATCCGTTCTTCTCTCGTCCGCGCCTGATACGGATATTCGTGATTGACCTCCGTTTCGATTGGAGCCTCAATATCTGCGCTCATAGAGACGCCCACTGTAAAGGCCGCAGAGGCCATAATAGAGGCGTTCCCATTGGGCTTGACGCTGTCCCCCAATTCAAGTGCTGGGTTGAAGAACGCCGTTCCAGCACTGTACGGAAGGTATTTTACGCCGTTCAGAACGCCACGGACGTAATTACAAATCTCCTGTGTGGCGTAAATGCACTCTGCTTGGATCTCGTATCCACTATCCCCAGCGGAATACTGGGTGTTCGAATCCGGGTAGAGCGTTACCTTGCCGATGGTGGCTGTATCCCCGAGAATGTCGCAGCTCATGACCGGCACGTCGTCCGAGTTCGTCGGAGAGGCGAGACGGATAAGTCGGAGCTTTCCTTCTTCGGTAATAACGAAGTTGCCGCCGGATGCCGCAGCGATGCCGCAGAGGACTTCACGCATCGTGTAGACCTCTGTCGGAGAATCCACCGTGTAGGGCGCGATCTGGCTTCTGGAATCCAACTCGACGCCCATCTTTCCGCAGATATAATTCACCGCAGCCGACATCGCCATCGGATATGTTCCGGAGTTGTCGATGTAATCCTGCTCGGCTTTCAGCATCGCGTCGTATGCCGTAATGGTCATCCATCCATAAGCATTCGTGGAGCGCGTATCGATGTAGAACGTGCCGAACGGGAGCCAGTCTGTGGCCACATCACCGTAATCCTTCAGCCGGATATAGCACTTGATCTCCGCTGCCGTTGGGATCGTACCGTTTGGTTTGAAGACCATATCCAGCATCGCCGAAGTAGCCTGTCCGATGGTCAGCTTATCCATCATGGATTTGGTGATCCGCGCAGATTTGATCTCGCCGTATGTATAGGTTTTTCCGTTTATGACCGCCTTGAAGTCAACCTGATAGTCTCCCGCAAGGATGTCATTCCATTTTGCCGGAACTGTCTGCATTACATCACCTACTGTTCAATGAGATTGAAGGTCGTACCAGTCCAATACGTTTCTCCGCCCATGACGATCTGCGTCGTGCTCTCCACGGACGAGCCGTAAAATTTCTTCGTCACGACCCCGTCGATGGGGTCAAGATATGTGACGGAAATAAAAGACGGCTTCAACGCAGCGTTCAGCTCCATGAGCTTTTGCGTTGTCAGCCGTTTTGTCGTGATTGAGAGCTTCGCTTTGATTGCAATTCGCGTCCGGTGCATAATGCCGTCGAGCGTTCGCCCGGTCTGGTCGCTGTCTAGGTCGTTTCTCGACCACTTTAAAGAACCTTCCGGGAGGATGTCTGTAAAGTCCTTCCCGTCAATTTTGAATACTGCTACCATGCGTCACCTCACTGTTAGCGGCGTCCCGGACGCTCTGGACGCATTGGAAAGGCTTCGCTGCGTGACCTTCGCGAACTGGACACTATCGACCATCATAACCTTTCCCTCACGAATCGCCGAGAGAATTTCATGGAGAAGGTCATTGCTGGCGCTCGTCTGCGTTTCCTCCCGGACGATCTGACGGATCAGGTTTTCCGGGGCTTCGATGTTGTTTCCGCTTGTCTGGTCGCCCAGAACGGCCATAAATTCCCGGTTCGGCGGGATGACCGCGCCCTGTGCAAGAGCCGGGACGCGCAAGCTCGAAGATTGCGCACTAACTCCTCCGCCGCCGAATCCAGAACCCGGTTTTGAGATCGCAGAAGTTTTCCCTCTCTTTGCGTAAAATCCGCCGCGCGTTGGGACGCTGTCTGTTGTGATGTCGCCCCAGTGAATGGCAAGGCCAAGCGTGATGCCGACGACACCGCCAACGATTCCACCAACAACACCGCCAATCGCTGCGCCGATCAAAGCTCCGATGATGCCGAGCATTACCGTTTTCAAGATGGCTGCCGCTTTTGTCTTTGCCGAACCATCGATAGAATTGTCAAACTGAACAGCAGCGATTGAAATACCAAGTCCAACCACGAGGCCAATCACGCCACCAACAAATCCACCGAAGATCGTACCGATAACGAATCCGAGAAGTGCAAGAACAGCTGTTGTAAACAAAATTTTGTCGTTGCTTGGATTATCGAGCTTTCTAATCCAGTTGAGGGCCTTAATGCTGATTGCAGCTCCGACCACAAGTCCGATAACACCCCCGGCAAACCCGCCAAAGATCGATCCAATAACGGCTCCGAGGATTGCGGTCATTACAGTCAAGAATGTGTCCTGACTATTCCATCCCTCAAATTTTCCGTCTATAAAATCAAGGGAAACAAGACCGATGCTTAATCCGAGCAACAGGCCGAGCATTGCACCCTTCAGACCGCCGAACTTCGCACCGAGCACAGCGCCCAGAATTGATGTCAGCGCAACAATCGCAAGACGTTTATATTTCTCCGGATTGCTTGTCTTATCCAGCAGCGTACACCCAATCAGGCCGATTGCAGCGCCAAGAAGCAGACCAATGACAGCCCCGTGCAGGCCTCCAAACATACCGCCAAGAACCGCGCCGAGAATACCAGAGAGTGCAATGATCCACGCATCTTTATTGTGCAGGATGTTTCCTCTGTCCCAATCGAATTTGAGATCTTTGATCTTGATCTGCAAATCCGCAGCGAGGTTTTTCAGCCAGTTCGGGAGATTCTTCAGGAAAGATGTCTCATCGAAATCGAAACTAGCGTCCGTAGAGCTTCCACCGCCTCCACCAGAAGATGTCTCCTGAACAAGCTGATTGATCTCGTCAAATGCCGCAAGCTGTTTCTTTGCTTCATTGGCCGCCGCGCCTACACCGCCGAGTGCCTTTGTCTCCTTGTTGAGATTTTTCGCCGCTTCTTTGGACTGCGAAATGGTCTTTCCGAAAATCCATGAAACAAGCGTCGCCAGAGCCGTCACGACCTTTGTCACGATATTTACAAGGGCAGTAAAGGCCGGAATAATGACTTCGACGATTGGCTGCGCAAGGGTTAGAAGAGCACCTTTGAGCTGTGCGATAGAAGCCGCCGCCTCGCTATTGCTCTGGATGACATTCCCGAGCCACGTTCTAAATGAGCGGAACGCAGAAGTCAGAACAGAAAAGAGAAATACCCGTCTAAATAGGTTCTTGATTCGATTCCCGATTTTCTCCACACTCATCCCAACTCGTTCAATAGAATCCTGCATTTTTGTGCTTTTCCCATTGGCCTTATCGATCTGCTCTGAGATCTCGCTATAATGCTCCTTTTCATCGGCAAGTCTCGCCGTGGCATTTTTGATTTTCTGATCATAGCTGTCTACACGGCCGTTTATTTTATTCCATTCAGACTGCAAGCCGCTCACAAGCGTTTTCTGGTCTGCGATTGTTTCTTTGCTATAAACACCCTTTGCAGCACTCTGCATCTCATAGAGCTTTTGTTTTGCGGCGTCGAGCTGTGCGCCCATCTCCTTTGCCTGTTCTGCCAGCGCATTTCTGCCGCTGCCCATCTCAGAAATACTCTTTTCGAGGGAATTGATCTTCTTTAAGGTGCTTTGGAGTTCCTTTTCGAGCTGCTTATTGTCAAGTGCCGTGCTGAATGTGATTGTTCCATCTGTCATGTGTTCACCTTCTCTCTGCTATTACCCTGCGCCCCACTGTTTCAGGAAATCTTTTTCCGCATCGGAATAAGCCTTCCTAAAATCAACTAGTTCTTGGTTTTTGCGGTACCATTCCGCATCCTCTTTATCGAGTTTCTTTCCCCGCGCCTTTTTATCGCGGATTCTGACGATTTGAGCGAAAGTACACTCAGAGCCGATTTCGTTATAGGCAGAAATAAACGTCCACCAGTGTAGTCCTCCGGTGTTGTGTTCTGCGTCATAGGGAATCCCACGAATATCCGTTCCAAGCACGCGGTTCACCGACGATGTGATGTAAGGAAAATCCTGCTCCCAGTCAACCAGTTTCGGCTTTTTCTGCTTGTCTAACGGCTCACCACATCGAATAAACCAAAAGCAGCGTTCAACAAGATCCTCGATTGCTGGATACTTCCCTTGAAGGTCTGGATAGAACATCTCGACAATGCATACCTTTTTTTCATAATCGCTGAGTTCACTGTCATCCAAGACAGAGCAAATATCGAAAATCACGCGGAAATCAGTTCTGATTTCGTATGAAGTGCCGTCAATCTCAACGGATGTCGGTAGCGTATAGTTCATCGGTTATATTTCTGATACTTGCCCATGTATTTTTGCAGGCGCGGGTTTGTCATAGCGTGTTCTTTCTCGGACGCATTATCGACCGTTTCAATTACGCTCAGAATGAAGTTGCACCAGATCGGGCAGCCACCCGCAAACGCATAAACATTGCAATCTCCAAACACATCCTTACAGAAATTCTCACCGAATATCTGATCAATCGTTTCGCGCATCTCCGCATCGCGTTTTCTCGCGATTTGGAAAAGCTCTGCGCCCTTCGCCGCGCTGGCCTCGCGCTCATACTCCGACTGTTTCTTATCCAGCGTGTCAAACGCATTAAATAGCTTTTCGACAAATGCACTGTCGGTCGGATTGAACGTGATCTCCCGAACACCATTTACACAATATGTCTTTAAGCCATTGTCAAAATTCAGGTTTTCCATAGTTTCCTCCAAGTAAAATAGGGGGCATTGCGCCCCCCTTATTAAGTGTCTGCTGTGAACGTGACTACGCCAGCGGCAACAGTAGCCGTGCCGGTGGTGCGCGTACCGCCGTAGGTAACGTCGATTGGCATGCCAATCGTGGAGCTGCCGCCAAGACCGGACGGCTTCACCATACAGCTCGAATAACGCTCCGCAAATACATTGCCGGACGTGCCAGCGTATGTATGCACGATGAGCATATCGAGGTTGCACAGCTTCGCCGCGTTCTGCTCCTTGACCGCAAGGTTCCAGATTTTGAGCTGCGCCGCGTCACCCGCGTCCAATTCGCACGGATCAAAAGTCTGCGTCATGATCGGCGTTTTCATCGTCGAATAGGTGTTGCCAAGAATGTCATTCTTGGATTCATCCTGCCAGTCGTATTCAACGGAGCTGTCTTCGACGCGCTTGCCAATCGCAGACCATACCGGAGTGCTGGCTTCGCCGGTGTTCAGGTACGCGATCATCATTTTTCTCTCAATGGTCGCGCCGGAATCAGTCAGAAAAGTCATGTCTGCCATTCGTTTTTCACCTCATATTCTTTTATAAATTGCACGGAGATCTGCACCATATAGGTTGCAGTCCCTTCCTCGTCTGCCGCGTAGAGCATCCCGTTCTGCGCGGTGATTTTTTCCTTACACGGAACGTCGCCAAATACCGGCGCTTTCCGTATCACAGACTGTTCCTGTACCCACTCTTGGAGCGCGGACACCCAATCTGCGTTGATCTTTGCGGACGCTTCTTCTCCGGGTGCTTTTTCGAACACGTAGTACAGTCCGAAATTGTATTGATTCACAACCGTCACGTTTCCCATAATGTCAGACGCCCTGCTGACCTCCACAAGACCATTTGGGAAGATACCGCCATTGGATGGTACCTTATCCGTATAGTCGATCTGAAAGTCCGTCAGGGCGTCATATTGTGGGAACGTGGCAAGCCAGTTTTTCATTTTATCCAGTGCCGTCAATGTATCTCTGCACCTCCTGAATCATCTGGCTTTTCTCTTTGGCGAGAAGCGCCCTGTCCCAAAATGGACCAGCATCCGGATTCTTCGTCTTGTCGTACTCCAAATCCCGATCCGTAACACGAAGAACTGTTCCTTTCTTGTACCGATACCCAACATTGGGGATGTAGGCTGGGCCTTTTCCAGTAACGGAATTGACCATCACTTTCCCGTAATACTGATACCGGGCATAAGGGGCATTGACTTCGATCTCGGTCGGAGATTTCACGAACTTTAGCTTCGTAGCGAGCGCGCCGGACTGAAACGGCATATAGCGGGTCATGCGGCGACTGATCATGTTGGTCACATAGAGCTGCACCCGGCCATTGCTATCCAATCCGTGATTCTTCAAAATCTGTTGGATCGGCTGCATCTCGACCTTTACCCGTGTGCTCATCCGCCTGCCTCCACATGAACCATTTGGCCGTTCCAGTATTTCGGGTCAACGTACTTCACCACGACAAGGCCGGGAACCTTCGTCGGGATCAGAGACGCCCATTTCGTGGCTTCCTCGCCCACGCCGAGCAGAACCTTGTCTTCCGGAAACACGCACTGCTCCGAACATGGAATGACCAGCAGGAAAGAATTTGTTTCTTTGCTGCCGGTCTTGTCCACATTTTCAGTTTTCTTGAAATCCAGAAACGCCCTGTCATACACAGTCCGCGTGACTGCGTCCCCACGCTTGTGATAGACCGTGACGGTCTGGTTGCACAGGCGGTAGTCAACCGGATTACGCTTTGATACTCTCAGCATGACACACCTCGGTAAATGTCCAGATACCGCGACGCCGCCTTGTATAGCTGCCGATCCTGCCCCTTTTCGGACAGGTCAACGCCAAGAGCCGTAGGCGATCCATAGCTCACAGACACACTCCCGATACTGGCAGAGGAAACCGCGCTGCCGTCTCCGGACAGCATTGTTTCGATTGCAGATAGCGCATCGACCATCGCGCAGATTGCCATATCCCGTGCCCCTTCTTCTGGCTCCGTCACGGTGTAGATCCGTTCATACCGGCAAAGCTGCTCGTCAGCGCGAGCAGCCAGCCTGGGGAACGATTCTTCGTCAACGACGTCGCCCATGTATTCAGATAGGTAAAATGCGTAGTTCGGCATGGGCGTCACCTCCGTTATCAGCCGCCAGTCTTAGGCTTCATGACGATGCCGTTCAGAGACGCCGCTTTCAGCGTGTTCTTCAGAACAGCACCGGCCACAAGCTCCACTTCGCCGGTTTTCACCGCGCCCGGAGCGTTCATGTCCGGCATATACGAATTGATGATTCCGGTTCCGGTCGGGGAAATACCGTGGAATCCATCGAGCGCAAGGGACACAGCGTAGATGCTGGTCGTCCCTGCTGCGGACGCAGTCGGCGCAGACGTACCGACAACGTCAACGGATGCGGTGCCGTTGTAATACTTGCCGAGGTCGACAAGCGGAGTGCCGCCGAACATTTCGACCACGCGGCCAAAATCATCCTTCGTGCGCTCATAGTAGCCTGCTCGACGTGCTGCCGCGCGGACTTTGAGCAGCATATCGCCGTTCATCAGCAGCATGGAGACATCGCCGTCAATGGCGTGAACAAGCGCGTCAAGCTGGTCAATAAAGGCGTTGCTGTTGCTGTCCAGCTTCGAGGAATCAGACAGGTCAATGTCGGTGGTAAACTCATTGCTAGTGCCGTTTAGCAGCTTCCGGAGGCCGTCAAATGTACCAGTCACAAAACCGGTTCCGCTGGATGCGGACGTGCCATTGATGACGAGGTTGTGGAAATAGTTCGCCGTCGCCTTGATCTTCTGCTGTGCCTGGAACGCCATTTCGTCAACAGCGCCGGAGGTGTTCTGAAGAACACGGTCGACTTGGAACGAACCGCCCATGATCACGGCCTTCGCGGTCTTTTCCTCGCGTTTCGCTTCACCGGCGGTGTACTCGGTGTTGATCGCACGGACGGCGGCAGTGGACGGAGTCTTGAGCTGAATGTAACCATAGGTCAGCGTGGAACCACCGGTGCCCGGAGAAATGGCATTGTCAAACGTCATTCTGTCGAGCAGGAGAGACGATCTGCGGAATTCGTCAATGATCTGCTGATCTACCTTGTCGGCCATGCCGACCTTTGCTTCTGCGAGAGTAATAGGCATAATTTAATCCCTTTCTTTCATTTCGTATTTGCGTAACGCGCCTGCATCGCGCTTCGCAAGTCATTCGGTTCCCCAGCAGGCGGGTTTTTCCCGGCTCCGTTACTATACGGAGGGGGCGTCTGTGTCTCAAAGAGATAGCTGTTGTCCTTCTTCAAGGCTTCCAGCGCCGCTTTGATGTCCGCTTCCTGATTTTTGCTCGATCTCAATGCTTCGACGTCGAGCAGCGCGGAAATGGCTTTTGCATTCCGGCCCTTTGCGGCCGTGATCGCGTCCTTGACGCGGCCATCAAAGGCCATATTGTCAAGTTTCGCTTGCCACTCCTTATCTTTGTCCGAGAGCTGGCCTTTCAGTGTGTCGATCTTCCCCTGAAGGTCTTTCACATCCACACCGTCAAAAGCTTTTAGGCCATCCTCTGCGGTTTTCAGTCGCTCCTTGATCGATTCATAGTCCGCAAACGGCCTTTTGGCGGCTTCAATGTCCTTGCCATTCTCGTCCATGATCGCGTCAATGATCTCCTTCGGAAGCGCCTGATCGCCAACCTTGAGATTCTGCAAAAATTCACGTTTCATTGTGTGTTCCTCTCTCCGCTACGCTTTTCTAACGGGGGTCGCATCCCCTCGCGGTCGTTCGTTTTACGACATCCCGGTCAAAATTGTATGAAAAAAGCACGGCTTCCCGTGCTTCAATCACTTTATTGATTTTCGGTAGATTTCCGCTCGCGCATCCTGCGTCCGAAGTCCAGCGGCTTTAGAGAATCGCCGGTATTCCTGATTGAGAACTTGCAGTTTAATTTGATCCTGCTGCTTTTTCTCCTGATCTCCGGTCGCTTCGTCCGCAAGGATTCTCCGCTTTTGGAGGCGCATAGAGGCTTCTAAGCGGCGCTGCCGTTGGGTGGCCTCGTACATGGTGTAGTGCTTTCCGGCGTAGTCTATGCCGCGCTCGTTGTCCAGCCGGTACTTTTCAAGTTCTTCCTTCGTGTACTGCGGCGGCGTGATGCCGAGAATAATAGGAAATGCAGAATGTCCGCAATTCAGTGTACCGATACGTCGGACAAGACTGTTATTGAGCGTTTCATATTCCTCGTCGCTATATTGTTTGCCCTGAATCGGCTCGTGGTCTGGCGCGCTGGCCGCATGTGCACTGATCTCCCAGCCATTGGCTCCGATGTCATCATGGGTCTGATTGGAAATCTGCTCCTGCATCAAGCCAAGACCACCCATCACAGAACGCCGCACAGCCGCTTCAAGGCTTGTGTGGATGCCTGACTGATAATCAATCGTCTGGATGCCTCTCTCCGCTAGATTCTTCACCGCAAGCCTGACAGCGGTATTATAATCCGCTGCTCCGGTTGCAACCTGAGAAAACGCGAAATCCATGCTGTTTCTATATGCCTGTTGCAGCGGGAGCGCTCGCCCGTACGGGTCAACCATGCCGATTGTTTGCGTGATATTCGTGAAGTCATCCTGTGCCAGCTTCACCGCCGCAGGCACGATCTCCTGCAACACATGATTCTCTGCAAATGGTATTGCATCAGCGGTCGGAAGCACTTTTAGGTCGAACCGGTATCCAACCTCCGCGCTCTGCGTCAGGAGCTTCTTGATCTCGTCATTTGAGACACCAAGCAGCTTTTTCAGGCGCTTTTTGATCTCGACCTGACTAAGTCCCATCTGCTGCGCTGCCCATATCTGATATTGTGCAGTGGATGTGAATTGCCCAGCCTTTGCGATCCGCTCAGCGATGTCTCGGATGATGTAATCGTTGATTGGGTCAGTCAGCTGTCCGGCATAGTCCCGAAGCGCTGCGATCTGTTCCGCGGTAAGCATTATTCTTCGACCTCTTCAACCTCCGGCATGTACTCTTTGCGGATCTTCGCCCGATCCGCCTCAGTGTCACACGGGAGGTTGTAGTACCAGCCGAGATAACGTTCCGGGGCCAGCAAGCCAGCCTGAACCTGAGACATCATCTCGGAGTTGGTCTTGTCCTCGTCGTAGAGAATACCATTTCCATACGAAATCGAAATATCGTCCGGCTCAATCGGAGATCCGCTATAAAGGCCATACATCTTTCCGATGATGCAGCAGATGCGCAGCATCTCATTTACCGCAGCTGTCCACATCTCCTGTAAATCCTTAATCGTCAGGTTGTAGTCACCGGCGCTTGACGTGATCTCCGTTGCAGTTCTCTCTGCGGCCTCGACCTCAGAGAGGATGCCTCGCTTCATGCCGATGATGTTCTCGATGTTTCTGAGATATTCTGTCTTTCTCGAAAGGAATGACTGTTCCCGGAACTCCGGGGAGAAAATCGTGATACCAACGCTGTCCGGATCATCATCAAGCGCGGTAAACACCTTATCATCAAAAGCTCTATTGCCGTTGCGGTCGCGCTTCATCATGTCGGCAGACACAATAATTCGAGACTGCCCGCGTTCAAACTCGCCGTTGATCTGCGCCTCGTTGACGTTGATAAGATGGATCAGGCCAGCAGCCCCCCCCCCCACCCACCCCACCACCCCCCCCCCACCCACCCA
>ENA-OPEN01000246-OPEN01000246.1-human-gut-metagenome-genome-assembly--contig:-NODE-246-length-21728-cov-2.664421_pt1 | contig 21728 bp, 12 predicted proteins | sample MGYA00241298_ERZ501530 | MGnify/ENA primary metagenome ERZ501530 (study PRJEB25962, sample SAMEA2042386) | human gut metagenome | biome: human gut; feature: human-associated habitat; material: faeces... | reverse complement strand
GTAGCAATCATCAACAAGATTGACTTGAAGAACCAGTCACTCTATCCTATCTTGCTGCTGAGCTTTATTTTCTTCACATTCACCATGACCGACCTGTGTAAAGGAAACGGCTATCTGGCTGTCTATATAGCAGGGATGATGGTGGGTAACGCACGCATTGTAAACCGTAAGGAGATCGCTACTTTTATGAGCGGCATGACCTGGCTCTTCCAAATTATCATGTTCCTGAGCCTGGGATTGCTGGTGAATCCCCATGAAATGTTGTCCATCGCCATACCGGCAACCTTGATCGGCATTTTCATGATTGTCCTCGCCCGCCCGCTCAGTGTCCTGCTCTGCCTCCTTCCCTTTAAAAAGATGAACATCAACTCACGGCTGTTTATTTCCTGGGTGGGATTGCGCGGAGCAGTACCTATCATATTCGCCACTTATCCGGTAGTGGCTGATGTGCCGGGATCTACTCAGATTTTCAATATCGTATTCTTCATTACCATATTGTCTTTAGTGGTTCAGGGAACGACCATTTCATGGATGGCCAAATTACTCCATCTGGATACCCCACTGGAAAAAACAGGAAATGATTTCGGAGTAGAGATACCGGAGGAAATCAATACAGACCTCCGCGATATCGTACTGACGGAAGAAATGCTGGCAAAAGGAAACAGACTAATGGATATGAACCTGCCTAAAGGTATGCTGGTGATGCTGATAAAAAGAGGAAACGAGTTCATGATTCCCAATGGCTCTCTGCAACTGCACGCCGGTGACAAGCTGCTGATTATCTCGGAAAGCAAAACGAAATAAAAAATTTGCCCATGTGCCCACGTGCTGCGCTATGGTCCCGCATGGCAATTGGCACATGGGCAAATTCGCACATTATTCAACTGAGCAACAGCATGATATTCAATGCGGAGACAATCACCGCAATGGTATAAAGCACAAATGAACTCCACCGGGAGTTGGCATATTTGCCCATCACCCGTTTGGAAGAGGTCAGTCCTACTTGCAGGAACACCGTGAAAGGCAGCTGGATACTCAGAATCATCTGAGAAATGATAAGTCCGTAAAAGGGATTCTCAATAAAGAAGATAAGAACCAATGCTATCCCCAAAGAAATCAAAATACCGACCTTAGAGTGGATATCCTTGATATGATAAGACTCACCGAAAATACCCGCAAAGATAGAACCTGCCGCCATACCACTGGTTATGGTGGAGGAAATCCCCGCCATCAGCAATGCCAGGGCAAAGATGATTCCGGCATGGCTGCCCAGCAACGGGTCAAGCAACGACTTCGCCTGCTGCAACTCTTCCACCGGAGTCCGGGTACGGAAGAAAGTAGCGGCTGCCAGTAAGATCATGGCACTATTGATGGCCCATCCTACAATCATAGAGAACAAAGTATCATAGAATTCATATTTCAATACTTTACGAATGGAGCTCTCGTCCTGCTTGTTGTACTCGTGGCTCTGTATCACCTCTGAATGCAAGAAAAGGTTATGCGGCATAACCACTGCCCCAAGTACGCTCATGATAATCAGCATACTGCCCTGGGGTATCTCAGGAACCACCCAGGAACGGATCGCCACAGGCCAGTCAATATCTACCAAAAACAACTCATACAGAAACGAAAGGCCGATTACGGATACAAAAGCAATGATGGCTCTTTCTATCTTTTTATATGAATTGGAAAAAAGCATAATGACGACAAACATCGTAGTAAGGACAGATCCCCAGGCAATGGGAATTTCCAAAAGCATCTGCAAGGCAATGGCTCCTCCCAGTATCTCCGCCAGCGAAGTGGATATGGAGGCCAGCACCGCGCTGCCCAAAATGGGACGGGATATCCACTTGGGACAATACTGCGTGGCTGCTTCACTCAGGCACAATCCCGTCACAATGCCCAGGTGGGCCACATTGTGCTGCAACACAATCAACATAATGGTAGACAGGGTCACCACCCACAACAACGCGTAACCAAATTCGGAACCGGCCGCAAAATTCGAGGCCCAGTTTCCCGGATCAATAAAACCTACAGTAACCAGTAATCCGGGACCAATATATTTAAAGAAATCAAGACCACCCAGATAACGCTTGTGGTCCGTACGTTTTAATTCATCTATAATGCGAGACATGTTTTACTTTTTTTGTTTGCACAAACTTACTAATAAAAAACAAAAATCCATTTGCTTTGTTCAAACTTATAGTTTACTTTCGCTTCAAAATACCGATTTATAATGAAAAGAGAAACAGTTATAATAGCGGCCCTAGGCATCCTTACTTTGGCAGGATGTAATAATAACCACCGTTCACAAGTCCGTAAATTCAAACAGACAGCCGAAAAGACCAACCGGTCCTGCCCCACACGTATGAACGAAACGATTACACTGGACAGCACCTGTTATAATGAGAAAGATAATAGTGTGAGCTATTTCTACAGTGTTACAGGAGAACTGGACAACGCCACTTATATGAACACCCATTATGCCGCCTTTAAACAAGCCCTGCAGGATGCAGTAGACAACTCGGTGGAAATGGAGGAATACCGGAAATTCGGCACTTCCATCCGCTATATCTATTATTCGGGATCAAGTAAAAGGCAACTGGCTGCATTCTCCTTCAATTCCCCCAAATAGATTCCGTTTCAGCCCATCCGGATGCATGATACCACGCTATGGAAGACTTGAAATAATTGTTCCAAAGCAAATATTTGGGAGTGGTGAATGAATTGGGGATATACATACCCATTCCACTGTAGTTATCCCCATCTATTCTGTACAAGGATGAGGTGGGATCATGAGTATAACCTGTATAAACGACCGTCTTCTTTAATTGTTGCGTAAAATCGTCTGGAGCCATTCCTCCACACAATTTTTCAATAAACTGTAACATATCATAGGCATATCCTTTGAAGTTGCTGCTGCCTTTGCCATATTGCTGCAAATCAGCTGTATCCACGTTCTTCAGGCTATCCTGATTGGACAAAATCACACTTCTGACCGCTTCCGCCAGGCCTTCCATCTGATTGCAATCCACTGCCGAAATGGTTCCCCAACCATTATAGTTATAATAATCTATATAATCTTTACAGATTGGCTTCAAATACTCCTTGATCGCATTTTCATACAAATAAGGCATCACACTTGCATAAGGAAATCCGGCTGCCGGTATATCAAGTACAGAAGCGATACAGTATCTGGCAGCATCCTTCAGCTCATAATACACCTCGGCACACCCCATCATACACGCATCAAACAAGACAAAATCAAACTTTTGAGGATTTACCGTACGCAACACTTCCGCCAATTCCGGTATCAACGCTGTGTCACTGGAATACCGCCCGCCATCTTGTCCTATAGAACGGGTGCCGGTAATAGTGGGCAACCATCCCGAACCGTGAGATCCAAAGATTATTCCATAACTTTCCGACGGGTAAGCACTCATCATATCACCTATCACTGTCTGCATGACGGTTTTCTCCGTCGATGTCTGAGGGGGATATTTTTTTCTGATGTTACCAATACCAATCAAATCATAGATAGATGTATTCTTATCAGCCATCATTGCATCTATCGTTCCTTTAGACAGGCTGTTGATACCCCCCTGACCATTGGTTACATATTCTACGATACAAGGCTCCGGCCAACTGATATCCGAAGCCTCACCATCCCAATATATACCAATAAAGCAGCCGAATCCTTCATAGCCTGAAGTCCTTGCATCATCGTCTGAATATTATTACGCAAACTGGAATTCAAACTGTTATCCGCCCAAAAGAATGCCAGAACCGTTCTTCCGGCATGTTGCTGAGGAATCACGATTGTTTCCTTCTCACAAGAGAAGAAAAAGCAGGCTGCCAAGAATAGAAATAGAATCTTTTTCATAAGAAAAGGATTACTCTTCCGGTTTCTTGAACTTGAATGCATTGGGGTTCACTTCGCGAATCAGCAAGGTCTTTCCTTTTTGATACTTGGTCTTCATCTTGTTGATGGTCTTCTGCAGTTTCTTTCTGCTGTTCGAGAAATAAACAAAGCAAGTACGGTTCGTCAGCCCTTCCTCGTTTTCCAGATAATTTTTCAGCTGATAACTGTATTGTGAGCGTTCCGGCAACATCTTATTCTTATCCAGCCTCACACTGTCCAGCAACTGGATTTCCGTGAAATAAACCAATGAATCTGTAAACGATGCGGATACGCCTACTATATAAACAGATTTACTTCCTTTCAATGAGAATGCCGAGCATACCGTCAGTACCAATAATAAAGAGCACAGAATCTTTATGGATTTCATAATTCTAATTTTATAATTTTATTAGAGGACAAAAATAGTTATTTACGGACAAATACGAAAAAGTAATAGATTAATTAACTATAATAATTTGCTGATGTGCCCATTACCATGCGGCACATAGTGCAGCCGATAGGCATTATTGGTATATTATGAACAAAAGCACAAGACGGAAACAACCTTCCATCTTGTGCTTTGTTTTCTTTTCGGAAACCGAATCTTTCTTACCCTAAATAAGACTTAAGCAGCTTGCTACGCGAATTTTGTCTCAATCTTCTAATGGCTTTCTCTTTAATCTGGCGTACGCGCTCACGAGTGAGGCCGAATTTATCGCCGATTTCTTCCAACGTCATTTCCTGCGTATTAATACCGAAAAACATCTGGATAATATCCTTCTCCCTTTCGGTCAGCGTAGAGAGTGCTCTATCAATTTCCCTCGCAAGTGACTCATTAACCAAGGAACGGTCTGCCATAGGCGAGTCGTCGTTCACAAGCACATCCAGCAAGCTGTTGTCTTCTCCTTCCACAAAAGGAGCGTCTACAGAAATGTGGCGTCCTGAAACCTTCAACGTGTCCGAGATTTTGTCTACAGGTATTTCCAGTTCATCGGCCAGTTCTTCCGGAGAAGGACGACGTTCGTTTTCCTGTTCGAATTTAGAGAAGGCTTTGCTGATCTTGTTCAACGAGCCTACCTGATTCAACGGCAAACGGACAATACGTGACTGTTCTGCCAATGCCTGGAGAATAGACTGACGAATCCACCATACGGCGTAACTGATAAACTTGAAGCCTCGGGTTTCATCGAACTTTTCGGCTGCTTTAATCAATCCCAGGTTGCCTTCATTAATCAAGTCAGGAAGACTTAACCCCTGATTTTGATACTGCTTGGCTACAGACACGACGAAACGCAAGTTGGCACGTGTCAGTTTTTCCAATGCTACCCGGTCGCCTTTACGGATACGCTGAGCGAGCTCTACCTCTTCCTCTACAGTAATCAGGTCTTCACGGCCTATTTCCTGTAAATACTTATCCAGAGATGCGCTCTCTCGGTTAGTGATACTTTTGGTAATCTTTAATTGTCTCATTCTCTATAAAACAAATTTGGGATGCAAATTTACAACATTAAATGGAATACATCCATTTTTGTTTGAAAAATATTAGCTAATAAATCAAAAAAGACTATCTTTGTCCTTCTTTTCCTAAATATTTTGCGAAAATAAGGTTATCAGTCCTGTTTGACTATAAAATCAGGATGCACGGAAGTAACCCTTACCGTGCATCCTCTAAACTTCACCTATTGAAACTTTCTACCTTAAAAATCTTCTTATTCCTGTGTCAAATCCACTGCATAGTTCGCACGTTTACCTGATGGGAACATACCACTCAGGAACAATACCTGATCCGGTGACTGGGTAGCAGCTTTCAGCACATCTTCCAAATCATTTACTGATTTGACAGGTTGTCCGTTTGCCTTCAGGATGATGAAGCCTTTACGGATACCGGCAGCCTTCATCTTACCGTCTGTCACACCTGTGACTTCCACACCATATCCCAAATTCAATTGTCTCTTCAATTCCTGAGGAACTTCACGGAATGCTGCGCCCAAGATATCCATGCCCGCACTCTTCACCACTTTCGTTGTTCCCTGTGCATTCTTCAAGGTCATCTCGATATCCTTTTCTTTCTTGTCACGCAACACCTTGACGGTTACTTTGTCACCCGGACGGTGTTTAGCCAACCCCTCCTGCAACTCTGCAAAGTTCTTCACACGTTTTCCGTCAATACCGATAATGACATCATCTACTTCCAAGTTGCCGGCCGCAGAACCTCCCTCAATTATCTCAGCAATCAACACACCGTCGGTGGCGCCCAGTTCCTTCACCTTCTTCTTGATTTCTTCCGGCATCATCTGCTGGTCATCATTAATCGGAGTACCCTTGATGCCCAATACCGCACGCTGAACGGTTCCATATTCTTTCAAGTCGGCTATAACTTTCGTCATGATACTGGTTGGAATAGCAAACCCATAACCCGAATAAGCTCCTGTAGGTGAATAAAGTACGGAATTGATACCTACCAGTTCACCCCTTGCATTCACCAATGCACCACCACTGTTGCCTTGGTTGATCGCAGCATCTGTCTGGATGAAAGATTCCACACCATTATTATATACCCCTAAAGAACGGGCTTTGGCACTCAAAATACCGGCTGTTACCGTAGAAGTCATATTAAAGGGATTACCCACAGCCAATACCCACTCACCTACTTTCAAAGCCTCCGAATTGCCCACGGGAATCGTAGGAAGCTCATCCGCTTCAATTTTAACCAACGCTAAATCCGTGCTGGGGTCTGTGCCGATTACACGTCCCTTGTATTCACGTCCGTCATTCAGTTTGACACTGATCACATCAGCATTATCGATTACATGGTTATTCGTTACAATATATCCATCTTTCGAGATGATCACTCCGGAACCGAATCCCACTCTTTCAGGAGTCTGCACCTGACGCTGCTGACCGCCGCCTCTGCCATTTCCAAAAATATCACCAAAGAAATCATAGAACGGATCACGAACGGTAACCGTCTGAGTCTTTGATTCTTGAGTTGACTTTATATGAACTACTGCATGCACTGAATTTTCCGCTGCCTGAGTCAAATCCACCGGTTGCATTTGAGTGGCGTCCAACGCGGCGAGTCTTGTATTCGGATTTTGTTGGAACACATCATTAAAAGCCACGCTTTTGTTTGGCTCGGGTTTCAACATAGAATAAGCCGTTACTCCTGCTACACCTGCGCTGACTGCTACAATTGCTGCTGCGCCTAGTACCATTTTAGTTGCTTGTTTCATAACTTAATATCTATTAATTTGTTAATTTCAAGTTTGGTTTAACATTTATGACGCTAATGTAATGACAAATATTGTACGGTTGTACCGTTTGTCAGAGTTTTTTTTCCTCTTTTAACACAGATAGATAAGCACTTAACAGGGGTTAACCGCAGAATCTGCCAAATTTGCATTCATTATCAATAGCTGACAGACAGCAAGATGACACAGGATGCAACTTGCCTCATAGATAGTTATGTCTTGCAGGAAATACTTGCCTCTCGCCGGAATGCATCCATATACCCCCCCTATAAAAGAGCATGTCCGTGACCGGTCTTTCCAACTTTACTTTTTCAACTGGTTCAATACCCTTCCCGCACTATCCGAAAGAACGACAACAGCTCCTGCCAGAATAGCAATATCCTTAATGACCAGACGACCGGCGCCCGTCAGCAGAGGGAATCCCTGTTCGCCACTTCCCAAATCGGGGACCCACACCTCGGGCGTTGTTACAAGGAAAGACAAAGTGCCCAATGTCATGACAATAGCCAGTCCGGCCCCCACCAAACCGGTTTTCGGAGAGAAGATGCCTAAAAACGTCAAGATACCGATCCCCATAATCAAAATACCCAATCCATGAGAGAACCCATAAGTATTGTTCTCTTCATGCCACAGGTGCTTCGTTTCATCGAGTTCGCCTTCTTTCAGCTTATATTCTTTATATTCAGGAGCATCCTTAGTATAAAAGAAACTCATAAAGGGACTGTTCGCCACAAAAGGCACAATTCCTTCGGCTTCATAGTTCCAGAATTTCAGACCACCAATCCATACAAAAATTACAAGGATTGCCACACGGATAAGATTGATACCCAGTTTTTGGGCAGATGCTGCTATTGTTAAAAACGCAACAAACAGAGATTTTAATTTTGCCATCATTGCTTTCATTATTAAAAGATTTAACTTCCTGGTGCAAAGGTCGGTGGTTTTCCCCCTCCGGTAAATGGCAATTTCCCCATATAGGTTGGCAATTATTCCCGCTTCTCTCTTTTCCGGTATTCCGAAAGGCTCTCCTTGTTCATTTTCTTAAAGAAACGGCTGAACGTAGCCAAATCCTCAAATCCCAGAATCTCACTGATTTCTTTCGCACTCTTACCCGTATAAAGCAACAAGCGCTTGGCTTCCGCATCCACGCGTTCATGAATGACACGCAAAGGAGAAGAAAGTCCGTAAAGGGAAAAGAGATTAGAAATAGTCTTGGGAGAACGGCACAACATATCAGCATAATCCTGTACTTGCTTCTTCTCCTTAAAATGACTGTCAACCAGTACATAAAACTGACGAATCACATCAAACATGTTCTCACGTCCCGGGTCCACATCAAACTTTTCACGGGCTATGCGGGTACAAGTGATAATGAAACGTTTCAGAATAATACGCAACATTTCTTCCTGCAAGTTGTCTTGTATTCCACACTCCCCCCTGAAAATATCGACAATACTGTCAAGACGGGCCGACTGGGAAGGCGAAAGCTTCAAACGCATGACACGGGAAGAACCGTTAAACAGGAATCCGTTACAAGACACCTCGCTGTCATGCCCGTAAATACAATAAAAGTTACTATTGAATAAAAAAGTGAGGTATTCACCGCCCACTCCCCTTATCTGCACATGATGCAAAGGAGTAAGCGAAATCATTTCCTCTTTTTCCAGATGCATCACCACATGATCCACTTCCACATCCAACGTTCCATGCCGCACCCATATAAATTTATAAAGACTCCTGTCACGCTGCAAAAAGGAGTTTTCATGGAAACAGGAAGTCATTGCTATATTTCCATTCAATTTAGTACGTAAGTGATATTCCATAACTACTTCTGATTAAGTGATGTTCCCCTACTTTTTCAAAAATAAGATGACGGGATAAATATAAGACTATTCCTTTATATAAAAAAGAAATAGAACAAAAGAATGACTTCCCCTCCCACTCCCTTTATCAGCATTCGCGCCCCACTGCCATATCGGCCGGCAGGAATTCCCATCCAATCATCTCCCATTTGCCTATACGAAAACTTTCCATCCCGTCCTGTCTCTTTTAATATTTGTTAAACATTTCCATTTCTTCGTCCACTCATTAATTTAATAGTACATTTGTTGCATCACAAGCATCGTAGCTATATAATAAAAGAAGAGTAGGACATCAATAATGAACAGAAATCTTAAAAGAACGTGTGTAGCCCATATACAACGGTTACTGATATGTACCTGTATATTCACCCTCTTTGCAACCATCGGCAAAGCCTCCCATGTACAGGAAAACACCGAGACGGGGAACTATATTCTGATTCTGAACAGCTACAACGAATCCTCTCCCTGGAGCAACAGCATCACCACCCCCATTGTTCATAAAATAGCTGGAATAGAGAACATGGACGCTTACATAGAGCATCTGAATCTTTTTATGGTAGGCGACTCCACTAAAATCGAGAGATTCCCAGAAATTCTTTCCTCGAAATATGGTTCCACCCCTCCCCGCCTGCTGGTATTCATCGGGAGCATGAGCCTGATTTTCAGAGAAGAGATTCAATCTTTATGGGGTAAAGTACCTGCCATTGTATGCGGAGCCGACCCCTATGTGTACCATGAGAAATTCTACAGGCAGAGAGATACAGTCACCCCCGAAGAAAAGACACACATGAGCGAATTGGCAGAAGAGTTCAATTTCACCTACATGCACACCCCCATCTATCTGGAAGAAAACGTGCAACTGATGTGCAGGATGATTCCCGGTATGAAGAAACTGATTTTCCTGGGAGACGGCATCTACCCCAATCCGGAATATGACAAGCAACTGCGAGAGCTGATTAAAGACAAATACCCGCAAATGGATTACGAATACATCTCCTCGCGTACCAACAGTCTGCATCAGCTATATAACGCCGTACGTAAAACAGACAAGACCACAGGCATTCTGGTATCCACCTGGTTCACCGAATCGTTCACTTCAAGCAATTTTCTGATTAATGCCTACAGAAGTATCGCCAGCATCTCCGCCCCTTTGTTCACCATCCGCTATGCAGGTATGGATGACGGCGGCATGGTAGGAGGATACATGTATAATGACCAAATCTTTACCAGGCAATTACTGAAAACGATAGACGAGATACTACATGGGAAGAAAGCCAGCGACATACCTTTTTATGAACCCAACGAAGCACACCCCGCATTCAACTACACAAGACTGGTAAATAAAGGACTCGATCCCGACCTATGCCCTGGTGACACCGTCTTCTATGACAAACCGGCCAACTTTCTGAACAAATATAAATGGATCATCCTAAGTGTACTCATTGCTTTTATACTGATGGCCGTGACACAGCAAAAACGCATTCAAATGCTGAAAGCGCTGAGACGCGCCCAGCAAAATGAAATAGACACGAACACACAATATACCAATCTGATAGACAATATGCCTATCCTTTACATGAAGGAACAGGTAATATGGGATAAAGAAGGAAATATTATAGACAGCATCTATCGGGATGTCAACCGTTATTTCGAACGATGTTTCTTGCCCAAATCCGATATAATAGGGAAAAGGGCCTCCGAAATCTTTCCCGAATCTTTACCGGAATTCACCCATTTCATGAGTATCACCTTAAAAGAAAAGAAATCGATCACCTTCCCATATTATTTTAAGACCGTCAACACCTTCTATGATGTTGTCCTGAATTGCTCTACCGAACCGGACACAGTGGATGTGTTCTGCATGGACAGCACCGAACTGCACAATGCGCAGCAAATGCTGAGCGCCACGAACCATAAACTTTCCATGGCACTGGAAGTAGCCAACATCGTACCTTGGAAATGGAATTTGAAAGACCATACCATTTTATGCGATCTCAACCGCCCCATTGCCATGGCGGCCATGCCGGGAAGCATCAGCGAAGATCAGTTGAGCGTTTCGGATGAGCAATACTTCGCTAAAATCATTAAAGAAGACCGCCCGCGCGTGATACAGGCTTACCGTGACCTGGCAGACGGGAAAATAGAGAAAGTAAAAGAGGAATACCGCGTGCTGGCCAATGACGGAACACAATGGAAAATAGACTGGATAGAGGCGCAGGCAGCTGTGGAAAGCAAAGACGAAAACGGAATGCCGCTCACTTTGGTAGGATCTTCCCTAGTCATAACTGAACGGAAGAAAATGGAAGACGAACTGCTTTCAGCCAAGGACCGCGCGGAAGAATCCAACCGGCTGAAGTCCGCTTTTCTTGCCAATATGAGCCACGAAATACGCACTCCGCTAAATGCTATCATCGGTTTCTCAAACATCCTTGCTGCTGCAGAAGAGGAACAGGAAAAGCAGGAATATATCAATATCATTGAAAGTAACAATACGTTGCTGCTGCAATTAATCAGCGACATACTGGACTTATCGAAAATAGAGGCCGGCACACTGGAATTCTGTTATTCCAACGTGGAACTGAATGATATTATCTCCGAGATAGAAAGTGTTACCCGTTATCGGACAGAGAGCAACGGCATTCAACTGATTGTACAGAAAGGACTTCCCTCCTGCCTCATAAGAACGGAAAAGAACCGTCTGATGCAGGTACTGAACAATTTACTGAACAACGCCAGCAAATTTACCTCACAAGGAAGCATCACCTTCGGCTACAAACTATGCGACAAAGAACTTTATTTCTATGTTAAAGATACCGGTTGCGGCATTCCAGCCGACAAAGTGAACTCCATATTCGGACGTTTCGTCAAACTGAACTCTTTTGTACAGGGTACAGGACTGGGGCTATCCATTTGCCAGACAATTGTAGAGCACATGGGAGGACGCATCGGTGTTGAGTCCGAGGAAGGAAAAGGATCCACTTTCTGGTTCACCATTCCATACCAGCCTGCCGCTGCAGAGAACAAGAAAGAGGAAGAGCATCAACTCATTTCCGTGCAAAAAGACAAGCTGACCATTCTGATCGCCGAAGACAATGAGAGCAATTACCGGCTGTTCCAATCTATCTTGAAACGAGAATATAACCTGGTACATGCCTGGGATGGAAAAGAGGCGGTCAATTTGTATAAGCTCCATACCCCTCAGATAATTCTGATGGATATCAATATGCCGGTGATGGATGGCTATGAGGCCACCCGGGAAATACGAAAACTATCCTTGGATGTACCTATCATTGCTGTTACCGCTTTCGCCTATGCCAGTGATGAACAACGGGCCATGGAAAACGGCTTCGACGGCTATATGGCCAAGCCCATCAGCGCCCCGCAACTGAGACAACAGATTGCTGCCATATTACAGAAACGCATTATCTTATTATAACCTCCGCTTTTTCCATTATACCCGGCTGAAATCCGATGTAGAAACCGGTTTGAATCCGCAACTATAAACAAGAAAACGACCGAAAGCGCCACAAGGATGGAGAATTAAAGATGATTATAACATAAATGCAGAGTTAATTCATCGCTTCAGCTCCATTAAGTCTTTTTTTCAGTACCATTAAAGCATTTCTTACGGTTACCTTTTACAGACTACGACAGTAGTCCGTATGTTTCACTACGGCAGACCGTACAGTCCACTGTAGCAGACTGTACGGTCCACTGCCGAAGACTATAGTAACAGTCCGTACAAAAAGACTTAACAGTCCGCATGACAAGGCCTGATATACCCGACAAAAAGTATTAATCCCCCATATCTAAAAAAAGTTCCCCCTTGCTCACCTTCACAGGCTATGCAAGAGGGAGATTCTACACTAACTCTTAACCTAATAAATAAACGACAAAATCATTCTTTATATCTCAAGGCTCCGGCAGGCAGTTTCTCACCTTTCTCACCAAAGCTCTTCAATGCGTTTTCCGGCTCAATGGTTACTTTACTTTCATCCAGCATGTTCCGGTCAAGGCCGAACACGTCTATAAAGAAATCATAAACCGCATTGCGCTTGTTCGGACCGAAATCATGGCGTTCTTGCGGCAAATGTACATTGCTCACCTTGTCCGTCGCACCGTAAAAACCGTAGATGCGTTGCAAGTAAGGATATTCCAAACGGGGAACCGTGGCTGTCCAGTCTCCTCCGTCGGAAACCACCAGCATGGGACGCGGGGCAAACAGGGCGGCCAGCTCCGCATTGCAAGTTCCTCCACCTGCCAGCTGGATGGGCTTGCCACTTTCACACGGGCAACCGCCATCAAAGTGAGAAGCCAGACTGACCACAGGGGCAGCAGCTGTAAAACGGTCGTCCAGGACGGTAAGCAACACCGTCTGCGTTCCTCCGCCGGAACCACCGTTCACGCCGATGCATGCAGGATCTATATCTTTACGGTTTGCCAGCATATAGTCCAGTATCCATATTCCGTTCATAGCCTGAATGGTGTGCGCATCGGCAGTATGGTGCGCCTTTCCTCCTACCTGCAAGGCGGATTCACCCCAACCATACAGGTCATAATCCACACAGACAGCCCCCATACGTGCCAGAGTCGCCATGCGCTGCTGCTGGTCTTTGCGGTAGCGTCCCTGTCCAAAATGACCATTGGGGCAGATAATCAGTGCATGTTTGCCTTTGGTGCGGGGGGCATAGACTGAACCGCAGACATAAAGTCCCGGCAAGGTTTCCAATGCAAAGTTCTGCACGGTATAGCCATCAAATTTGCGTATTTTGGAAAGAACAGGCTTTGCATCCTTCACTGTTTTCCCCAGCATATCATCCAGTCCCAGACGTTGGCGCACCTCTTTGCGGAGAATCTCCCTGCGCTGTTCCCATTGACTTTTATCACTATATAAACCACTAAGGTATGCCAGCATTTTTTCTCCGTCGGCATCCGTGCGGCGGGCGTATTCGTAAGGTTTCAACTTATATACCTTGTCACTTTGCTTTACGAATTTATAATCGAAGGGGGAAAGCACATTGGTCAGCGTTTCCTCCAATGAATAAGGCCGGATACGGAAATCGGCATACGGAAGGATACGCCCCACCGTATCAATATCATACTTCAAGCGGACCTGGAAACGGGCGGTAACGTCATTCAACACATCGGATAACGGACGTGCGAACCGGGTTTCATAAGTTTGTGCAGATGCAGCGGAAAAAGAGAGTGCCGCCATGCACCATAATAGTTGTTTCTTCATCGGGAAGTCTATTTTATTTCTTTACCATCCACATACACATCATCCAGCACCAAGTCCTTGCAGTCTTCAAAAACACAGCGTTGCTTGGCATTCTGAATATACACATCACGCATCACAATACCGGTAATAGGCGCTTCGGGAAGGCCTACCACCATAATGGGGGTATTCACATCACGGACCGTCACACCCGACACATAGATATTACGAAATTCCGGAGTACGGTCACTCTTCGGTTCGGCAGGCATCTTGCTATATTTCAGATTGAGAACAATAGCTTCTTTCTTGATATTACTCATCACAATATTGCTTACACGGATATCTTCTACAATGCCTCCGCGACCACGGGTGGATTTCAGACGAATCCCCCGGTCGGTTCCGTCAAAGACACAATTGCTGATGGTCACTTTCTTCACTCCCCCACTCATCTCGCTGCCGATAACTACACCACCGTGTCCGCTCAACATGGTGCAATTGGTAATCGTGATATTCTCGCAAGGAACGCCCAGTTTACGTGCTTGCAGGTCACGTCCGGATTTGATGGTGATGCAGTCGTCGCCTACCGAAATGTGGCAGTCGCTGATGTGTACGTTCTTACAAGACTCAGGGTTGATGCCGTCCGTATTGGGGGAAGGCACATTGTGGATGGTAATGCCCTTAATGGTCACATTATCGCAAAACTCAGGATTTACGGTCCAAAAGGGAGAGTTGATAATCTTCACGCCCTCTACCCGTACATTCTTGCAACGGATGGGATGTATGAAAGGGGGACGGAAGAAACGACGGTCCAATGTGCCGTGCCAGTCTTCGTTGGTTTCGGCGTAAAGGGCTTTCAGGTCGTTTTCCTTCTCGAACATGGGCTGGTACTTGTTGATGTTTCTCTTGCCGTTGTCCCGGAGATCTACAAGGACGCGGAAAAATTCCGTCCACCATGCTTTGCCCTGTCCGTCCAGTGTCCCTTCACCCTTGATGGTGATGTTCTCTGCATCCACGGCATAAATCAGCGGTTGGAAACTTTTCATCATGATTCCCTCATGACGCACTTCCACATAAGGGAGGAAATCGTCAAAGTTCTCCGAGAATTTCAAGGTGGCTCCTGCTTCCAGTTCCAGAGTGATGTTACTTTTCATGTGGATGGAACCGGTGAGATAAGTTCCTGCGGGGAAAAAGAGGGTTCCTCCACCATGGGCGTTCAGGCGGTCGATGGTGGAATTAATCAATGCTGTGTTCAGCTTCCTGCCTTGCACATCGGCACCTGCCTGCTGCATATCCACACGCTCCGCATGCAGAAAAGACAGACAGCAAACACATAGTAACAGACTTAAAAAGGTACGTTTATTCATATTGTTCATTAGTTGATTTTAGTTTTACCAAATACCCTTAGGGGGCTTTTTCTATGAAAACCGCGTTTATTTCTTAAAAGAATAAGTTCCGCTTTCCACTATCTTCGGCTCTTTCTCATTGGGAAGGAATACGCGTGCCGTACACCCTACAGGTATCGTTACTTTCAATGTAAAGACTCCATTCTCGCGGGTCCAGTCTACCGCAACTTTTCCGTACAAGGTTTGGGTAGAGGCACGGACGTATGTCAAATCGCCTACCGGACGGGGACGTATTTCTATTTCCTTCATTCCCGGTTTTCCCTCAACGGTGCGGATACCCGCCAGCGAGTTGAAGAACCATTCATCAATCTGCCCCATCATAAAGTGATTCCACGAAGAACCTTGCCGCGGGTCCCATTGCTCGGTCAGCGTGGTAGCTCCGAATTTCAGCTGGAAACCATAGCCGGGTGCTTCTTCATGGTTGTGCATGGTGTACATCAGCTCATTCAACCCGTTACGCGCCAAAGTCTGGAACAGATAACGGTTACCCACATCACCGGTGGTCAGCCGGTTGCCGTGGCGTTTTATATCCGCTACCAGATTATCAAGCACCGCCTGTCTGTCATCGGCGGGAACCATTCCCAGGAACAAAGGCAAGGCATTGCTGCACTGGCTTCCCGTACCATACTGACGAGTGTCCTTGTGATAAAACTCCCGATGGAATGCTTTATTAATTTCTTCACCCAAATGAGTGTAATATGCTACATCATACCTATTATCCAGCATACGTGCCGCCTCCACCAGATAGCGAACAACCATATAATAATGGGCGGTAGCTACCAAAGGAACAGGCGTATTACGAGAAAATCCGGCCCGGAAATCTCCATAATCATACCAATCACCCAGTCCGAAAGAAACGATTCCATCATTGGCACGGGTAGTCATATAATCAATGTAACGGCGCATTCCGTTATAGTATTTTCTAATCAATGAATCATCCCCATACGTCTCATAATACATGAAAGGTAATACCACAAAGGTACATCCCCATTCGGGAGATTCGGCAAAAGCATCCATACCGAGACCCTCGAACACCACATATTCCGGAGCAGTGGTAGGAACCGCGCCGTTGGCATGCTGTGCATCGGCTATGTTCTGAAGAGTCTGAGGAACAAAGCCCGTCAAATCATAATTGTACAGCAAACCGGGACCGCATAAATGATCCTGTTCCAGCCAGCCCAGTTTCTCCCGGTGCGGACAATCCGTAAACACAGACTGCATGTTGCTTCGCACCGCTTTCTCTATCAGCCGGTGGGCATCATTGAAGATGCGGTTGGAGCATTCGAAGGTGGATATTTTAGGAGCCGAGTTATAAACAAAGCACGACTGTATCTTCTGGATCACCGGAAGACGGAAGGGATTCTTCTGCCCTTTCAGCACAGCACCTTCCACCTGAATATACCGGAAGCCATAGTAGGAGAAACGAGGATGCCAAGTTTCCACTCCCTCCCCTTTCAAAGTATATTCATAATAATGTTGTCTGCCGGTCTGACGCTGATTGCAAGCTCCCTCGTCCGTCAGGGATTCGGATACAAGCAAGGTTATTTTCTGCCCTTTCTTTCCACGGACGGTAATTTCGGGGAACCCGGCCAGGTTCTGTCCCATATCCAGCACAAAGGCAGACGGGTCCACCGTCCGTTTGGTTGACTTGCAGGCAGCTGTTATCTGTTCAGCGGTGAGCTTGGTCACTTTCCGGATATCATAACGCTCCATGATCTTTACCGGTTGCGCTATCTGCGGACGAAGCACCCCTTTGGGGGCTTCCTGAATCACGACAGGATGCCAATCCTGCTCTTTAAAACCGAACATGTTCCAGCCTTTCTGCTCACGGCGGGCGTCATAATCTTCTCCGCCATAGATGCAATTGAACAGTACGGGACTGAAATCGTACTTCCAGTCCTTTCCGGAAACAATCGTTTCACTGGTTCCGTCTTCATAATTCACCACCATCCGAAAACGAAGCGTGGGAGCGCCGAAACTGATTTGCAGTTTACGATAGCGGCCGCCTTGCACATTGTAAAATCCATTTCCCAGCAGGACTCCGATGGCGTTACCGCCTTTCTTCACTTGCGAGGTGACATCATAAGTATTATAATAGACACTTTTGTCATAGTCGCTCCAAAGAGGGGCAAATTCGCTGTCTCCCACTTTTTCTCCATTCAGCGAAAATTCATAAAAGCCCAAGCCACATACATACGCCGTGGCGTCTTTCACTTTCTTTGCCACATGGAACTCACGGCGCAGATAAATACTTTTCTTTGCCAAAGTATCCACAGCATCCCAGGCGGCCTTTGCCTCAGGCTTTTTCAGTTCACTGCCATGATATTTCCGACCTTCGGGTATGCGGGCATCCTTACGGGTAATGGCCCCAATCCATTCACTGCCGGCGAAAGCCGCTTCGGAAGTCAGGATACTGAAATCAGAGGGGGCACTCCATGCCGAAGGCGTATCAGCCTCATCCCAGACACGGACACGCCAAGTATAATGCCTGTCCTTCTCCAAGACCGCATCCGCACAGGAAACCAACTGGCTTTGAGCGGATTTTACTTTGCCGCTGTTCCAGACTACTTTTCCTGCCCATACATCCCGAACCTCTATCTCATAAGCAGTCTGCCGCGTGCCATTTTCCGGCGAACTCATCTGCCATCCCAAACGAGGGGTATCAGAGGTGGTCACTCTTCCGTCGCGCATCTCACACGTCAGGCGGGTAACAGTTATGTCTTTCGCCTGCACGGCGAAAGACATAACTAACAAAGCGGCTATTAAGAATTTTCTGTAATTCATTTTTCTTTCAACAGTCTGTTTATTATCTTAAGACATCCCCTTTATTCAAATTTATAGCACATTCTCACAAAGGACACGGGTCAATGTATCGGCGTGTCCCACTTCCTTTCCATCCACATAGATATGCAGACCTTTTCCACGCTGGTAACGGCTGCCGTCCTTATCCCACAAAATAGTGAGGTTACGGCCATGATACAACACATTATCCAAACAGAAATAATCCCACTTTCCTTCGGGAATCAACGGATTCACCTCCACTGTGTTATCCATGCGCGGACGGAGTCCTATCAAACCGGTAATCATCAAATCATTAAAAGTAGAATGATTGTAATAACGGCTGCGTTCCTGATCTCCTTTCAACCAATAACCGGTCACCTCATCCAGATACTCGCCTATGTAGGGGCGGCCACGGTGATGCTGCGACTCCACATAGCGTTCCATGTGATGGAAATACACGCTGTCTGTCAATACAGTCTGAGGATAATTATTCATGAAATTGGCCATTGCGGTCAAAGTCTGTGCAGATGCAAACGGCCAGATAGCCCCATCCCATTCACACTTACCTACGCCATGCGTGCGGAACTCAGGATGACGGCGCTCGGCAGTGGTAAGTCCGTAAGGTGCGGAAAAACCTTTCTCGTCCATCACTTCCTTCCATGCCACAGTGTATTTGGAAGAAGCATCCGGCAAATTGAAATACCAAGGGATATAGCCGATAGCCTCGCGTACCTCGGCGGACGCATCTCCACGCATCGTTTCAAAGAAATGATGGTCTGTGTTCCACAACTTATCCTGTACCAATGTTTTAATGGAATCGGCTTTCAATCCATATTTCATGGCCATGCCCTCATCTCCTGTCATGATGCCGATAAGAGAGAGTGCTTTGGCATTGCCATACATATAACTGTTGATAGTGGGACGGGCATATTGCTTACGACGGCCTCCGCTGATGGATTCTTCCATACCATCCTGCACATCTCCCTGCCAATAAAGTCCATTGGGCAGGCGGTTTGTCTTTTCCCAACGGGCATATTCCGCTTCCAAATCCTTTACCATATCCAACAAAAACTCCTTGTTTCCATCGACCATGTAACGTCCCAGTACCGCATCCGCATTCCACGAGCTAAACTTGGTCATTTTGGCCATCGGGCCTCCTTCGTTACCCCGATACCAAGTATGGATAATCTGATTCAAGTATTCCGGATTACGCAACCAGCGGCTCTCATAAATATGATGACCGATGGCACAAGCTATCAGATTGTATTTATCGGCATACGAACGGTTTACCAGAAATTCGGTCATACCATAGCCCACCGGAGTTTCCTTGATGTGCTTGCGCAGCGTCCACCAACGATAATAATACATTTCCTCGAAGTTCTTTTGAGAGCACTCGAAAAGAGGAATGTTTTCTTCCATCCATTGAGATGCACGGGCATTGGGAATAGCCTGGGCTATATTCTCATCCTCCATGCTGTTGAAATAATCCACATAGGGCTTGAAATCCTTATATTTCAAGAAAGCCGCACCGGCATCCTTATCAGCAGAAGCCGTCTTAAAGTTGGCTATACGATAGGTGCACAAGGGTTCCTGCTCACCCGCATCCGGCAGAATGCCATACCAGTCCGCCGGGGTATCCACCGTAGGATAAGTCCGTTGCGCTCCGGTCCGGAACATCACTCTCTCGATGGCCGGAACGGGCGCAAAGAACATACGTTGCCCCACTTTCTTTCCATCCACATAGACAATTACCATGCGGTTGGCAACAGAAAGCTCCACTTCTACCTTATACGTCTTGCCCGGTTCATACTTCAACAAATTACCAAACCGCGCACCTCCTTTGGCACGGAAAAGTCCATCGGGAGTCAGTTCCAGACGGGAACAGGCAATGCCGTTTTCATCCAGAAATTCTATCTGCAAAAGTCCTTTATCGTTCTGTTCCGCCATCAGTTCGAAAGATACTTTCAGTTCTTTTGTAGCAGGTATCTTACGCTCCACACGGGCATAATCGAATAAGTCCTTGTCTTGCAGCACCAGCCATTTTCCATCCAGTGATACGGGAGCCCACTGCAAGGAATACAAATTCCAGTCGGTCAGTTCGCTCAAATCTTTGTAGCCGGCAAAATCGTCGTCAGCATGCTCGCTGGCATGTGCGCGGACAGGCACAGGAATATGAGACACCCACATATCCTCTTTATTCATACTGTAAGTCACCCATAAATCACCATCGGGAGGAGTCCCGTTACCTTCCTGAATACCCCGTACATACTGAGGACCGAATGATTTATAATTACCTCCGTAACGCATCGGCGTAATCTCGCCGTGCACCAGGTTCAAAGTGGTATATTCCAGGCCGTCCTTACTCAGCGAAATAGCCAGTGGCCAGCGGAACTCGGAAGGATTATACACCGTGGCGTATGTACCGTCACTCAAACGTTGCCCCCATATCTTCGCATTACTGTTTACGAAACCTTTCGCACGTTCCACCGGTTGCGCCCATGTATTTCCGCCATCCTCGCTGATGGAAGTCAGGGCGTGTTTCCACAGGCTTACCAAACGGCCGTCGGGCAAGGTATAGTCACAATACGCTTTGTATTCTTTGTGTAAAGGAATCAACGGGTCATTGCGGTCGGCTTCCTCCACCCACTGCATACGGTAGCGGGGATTATCCAGAATCTCCTGACAGGCTTTTACAAACTCCTTGTCTTTACTCCGTTTAAAATAAGGATAAGAGGTATTCTTTTCATTGAACGCATGGTTATAATAAATGAAATAAATGGGGCCGAAGGAACCGTCCTTTTTAATTTCGCGAACTACACGGCCTATTCCGTTCCCGTCATTCGGATCATCTTTCTTGTCCAGCGCCACGCCATAGTTTCCCATGGCTATCAGTCGGCCGCTCTTTGACACATAAAAGCCTACACGCTGATGCATGATGGCATCCAGATCTTTTGCCTTGTCTGTGCGTCCGGGCTTGGTATAGCCATCGGGAACCCGGTAGATAGGGAAAAGGGTCACCGGGTTTGTCCAGTGATAACCGTCTTTCGAGGTCATCAGGAAAGTTTGTGAGGGAGGAATATGCTCGTCCGAAGGATCGGAAAGATAATGCATATAGAATTGTCCGTTCCAATAAGCCAACATGGACTGATGATTGTATGTCCATCCATTGCCGTTATCGGGTGCAGGATGTTCCCGGTTGGCACGCATCACCTGAATATTGTGTACCCCTACCACGGGTGACAATTGCCCGTCATGACAGGTAGGGTTAGACAGCGCCGTGCATGTATAGTGTACTCTATCTTGAGCCGACACCGA
>ENA-OPEN01000181-OPEN01000181.1-human-gut-metagenome-genome-assembly--contig:-NODE-181-length-25759-cov-5.832088_pt1 | contig 25759 bp, 20 predicted proteins | sample MGYA00241298_ERZ501530 | MGnify/ENA primary metagenome ERZ501530 (study PRJEB25962, sample SAMEA2042386) | human gut metagenome | biome: human gut; feature: human-associated habitat; material: faeces... | reverse complement strand
GCGTCCCTTGGGACGCTATGGTACCGACGTCTGCTTACGGCCTGCTTATTCTTACTTGCTGTCGTGACTACTGGGTTATTCATTAATCAGGAAGGAAACACCAATCCATGGCAAATAACATTTACCGCGTTCCTACTATATATAATAAAATAAGAAAAACAACCGACCCGCTGACGGTCCGGGTACCGGGTTCTAAGAGTATCACGAACCGCAGTCTCCTTCTGGCGATGCTGGCGGAGGGAAAGTCCACGCTGCGTGGGGTGTTGTTCTCGGATGATTCGAGGCATTTTCTTAAGTGTGTGCAGGATCTGGGATTTGAGACGACGGTGGATGAGGAGAGTTGTATCGTCACGGTAGAAGGACTGGGAGGAAAGCTTCCCTGTAAAGAGGCTGTGTTAAATGTGGGAAGTGCAGGAACGGCAGCGCGTTTTCTGACAGCTACGTTAGGTGTCTCGGAAGGTGTTTTTCACATGGATTCTTCGGAGCAGATGAAGAGGCGCCCCATGGATCCGCTTCTGTCCTCTCTGGCAGAATTGGGGTGTGAGGTCCGCTGCGAAGGAGAAGATGGGCATTTTCCTTTTACGCTGACCGCTCATGGGTTCGGACAGGATCATATCTCCATCGATATCGGGCACAGCAGTCAGTTTCTGAGTGCGCTGCTGATTGCTTCGACTTTGTCTTCGGAAGATTTTACGATTCAGGTAGAGGGTACCCATGGGATGGCGTATATCGAAATGACGCAGAAGATGATGAAGCAGTTCGGAGTCTGCGTGGAGCGTCCCACGCCGGATCAGTTCCGTATTCCCGCCGGTCAGCATTATAAAGCATTAGATTATCAGATTGAGCCGGATGTCTCTGCCGCCTGTTATTTCTATGCGATGGTACCGTTACTGGGAATCCCGGTCTGTGTAGAGCATGTGCATTTTGAAAGTCTGCAGGGAGATGTGGAATTCCTGCGTATCTTAGAGAAAATGGGATGTACCGCACAGGATACGGAAAAGGGAGTCCTCCTGCTGCCTCCTTCAGCTTTATCGGACGCCGGAACGCAGACTCCCGCTTTCCATGGTGTCACGGTGGACATGTCCTCCTGTTCCGATCAGGCGATCACACTGGCAGCCATTGCACCGTTTGCCGACAGCCCCACCTGTATCACAGGCATCGGGCACATCCGTTTCCAGGAGAGTGACCGTATCCATGCCATCTGTACAGAACTGACCCGTATGGGCATCCACTGCGAAGAGACGCAGGGCAGCATCACCATCTATCCGGGGACGCCAAAGCCTTGTACCGTAGCCACCTACGACGACCACCGCATGGCTATGGGTTTTGCCCTCACCGGTCTGCGCGCAGAGGGCATCGTGATCGACGATCCCGGATGCTGCCGCAAGACCTTCGAGAATTATTTTGAAGTACTTGACCAGGTGATCACGGAGATATCAGAGGGTTAGGCATATAACTGAAAAAGAGAGCATCCATGGCTCTATATTTCTGCCATGGATGCTCTCTCTTACTTTCTTTGTTCAGTTTATGCTGTTTTCAGCAAAAATGTCTTAGTTCTCCTGACCCTTTACCGCAAAGCATACGCCGGTGTCATCGGGCTTGTCCTCATCGAACTTGTAGTCCTTGCCGGGCAGTACTGCATTCAGGATAATACCGGTCAGCGCACCTACTGCCAGTCCGGACAGGCTGATGGTGATCTCGCCGATGTGGAATGCGATAGCGCCTGCTGCACTGTAGTTGATACCGATGGACAGTACCAGGATCAGAGCGGCGATGATAACGTTACGGCTCTTGGTAAAGTCTACCTGAGTCTCTACGATGTTACGGACACCGACTGCAGAGATCATACCGTACAGTACCAGGGATACACCACCGCAGGTAGCGGTAGGCATACAGCCGATCAATGCTGCTACCTTCGGGGAGAAGGAGAACAGTACAGCAAAGCCTGCTGCAATACGGATAACTCTGGGGTCGAATACCTTGGTCAGAGACAGTACACCGGTGTTCTCACCGTAAGTGGTATTCGCAGGAGCACCGAACAGGGATGCAATAATGGTAGCCAGACCATCACCTAACAACGTACGATGCAATCCGGGCTCCTTGATATAGTTGATACCAACGGTGGAAGAAATAGCGGAGATATCTCCGATATGCTCTACCATGGTAGCCAGTGCGATCGGCATAATAGTGATCACGGAAGTAATTAACAAAGAAGTGTTGCCGTCGGACAGTGCCCAGAAAGCAGTCTCATTCCAGTGGATGGGAAGTCCGATCCATGCAGCTTCCGCAACGGGTGTGAAATCCACGCGGCCTAAGATAGCTGCCAACACATAAGAACCAACAACGCCGATGATGATCGGAACGATCTTCACCATTCCCTTACCCCAGATATTGCAGATCACTACCAGTGCAATAGCGACCACTGCGATCAGCCAGTCTGCGGAACAGTTGTTGATAGCGGACTGGGACAGGGTCAGACCGATGGCAATGATGATGGGGCCGGTTACGATGGGCGGGAAGAAACGCATTACCTTGCCGGTACCGAAGATCTTGATCAACAGGGATAATACCAGATACAGCAGACCTGAGCAGGCCACGCCGAAGCAGGCATAAGGAAGCAATGCGGAATTGTCCGCACCGTCTGCCATAGGTGCGATTGCGGCATAACCGCCTAAGAATGCAAAGGAAGAACCCAGGAATGCGGGTACCTTTCTCTTGGTCAGCAGATGGAACAATAAAGTTCCCAGACCTGCAAATAACAGTGTTGTGGAAACATCCAGACCTGTCAGCATGGGTACCAGAATCGTGGCACCGAACATTGCGAACATGTGCTGAAGTCCCAGCAGAAGCATCTTGGGCACGCCCAAGGATCTGGCATCGTAAATGCCATTTTCGCCGAGTGTAGTCTTCTCGCTCATTTTTCTCCTCCTGTGTCATAGACATGTGAACTTGTAATATTTGCCGCATAGAGATAGGCAGATAGTCATCTACCTGCCCACACCTATGTGACCTTATTAGTTACATGATAGCTTTTCATCGTTCCACAGTCAAGAAAAAATTTATTCCACTGCATGTTCTTTCAAAAAGTCCAGCCAGATGGGAATATACCGGGCCTTCAGGTGCACTCCGTCGTAAGTATAGGATGCCACCATTCCTCCGGTCTCATCACAGATCAGCGGATTCACATCCAGGTAATATATCTTCTCATCATCCGCAAGCTTCGCGATTTCTTCATTCCTGGCTTCGATGCCCTCATTGGTAATATAGTCTCCCTGCCCGGAGCGCTCCGTGGTCACCTTCATGATCGCCTGCAGGTAGATCACCGCATCGGGCTGCAGCTGTTGCAAATGCTGTACTGCCTCCCCGTAAGCCTTCATGAAAGATTCCACCGTACCGGTTCCCATCTCGTTAATACCGATCATCAGATAGATCTTGGCAAACTGTTTCTCGGATAGTGCCTCTTCCACCGTGATCTTTTTCTTCTGCCCCGGCACCGCTACTATTTTCGAATCGAACATCTTATAAATCGTAAGTCCGGTAGAGGCATAAAATGTGGAGGTCTCTTCCAGTCCACCATATTCATACATTCCCACTGTCCGGGAATCCCCGATAAATACAGCATCATCAAAATAGCTGTCATCCACCGTATGGTAGACCACTTCTTTTGGCAGTTCTTCCGAAGGCTCTGTCGGTTGTGGTTCCTCCGTTGTCATTGTCTCTGTCTGCGTATCTGCCGATGTCTCTCCGACTGCCGGTGTCCGACTTTCCCCTGTGGGATCTTCTGTGCCTTCCGGGACCGTATCCCCCGATACGGTTCCGTCCTGTTGTCCGGGTTCCGATGTATGACCCATCCGGGCACCGGCTGCCAGCTGCACACCCCTGTTATACAATTCCCGAATGGGATCCGTATACACCTGCCAGTTGTCCGTCCATGTAAAAAACAGGACTCCCATAAGCAGCAGACTGATGGGAAAGGATAATTTTCTTATCCATTGTCGTAGTTTCTGTAACATATTTCCTATCCTATCCAGATTTTCTAAAAACTAAAGTACATAAATGGGTTATTTCCCTCTAATATAAGTCTCCAGACGCAATACCAAAATACCGCTGCCAGCAATATTTTCATCAGGATCTTATCCTTGCCGTAATCGTACAACTTCTCGATTGCCGGCGTACATGCCAGCCCGGATACGGCTAACAGCCCACCGTAGGTAGACAATGCTTTCCACGCATCCTCATAGCCGCCACTGATCCCCGGTGCCAGCCACATCATTTTATCCAGATAGACCTGCAGCTGTGACAGATCCGTAATGGCAAAGCACATCCAGCTTACGGGAATGATCAGCCACAGATAAATGTGCGGCAGTACTTTCATTTTATGTACGAATTTTAATCTTCCCAGCTGCCGTTCCAGTACAATGCAGATCCAGAGCAATCCGCCCCAGCAGAAAAAGTTCCAGCCGGCGCCATGCCAGAAAGCTGTCAGCATCCATACCACCAACAGATTAAAAATCGTGCAGAGTTCCCCTCGTCTGCTGCCTCCCAGCGGAATATAGACATACCGGCAGAACCATTGCCCCAGTGTCATATGCCATCTGCGGTAAAAATCCCTGACCCCCCGGGCCATATATGGTCTGCGGAAATTTCTGGGCAGTTCGATTCCCAGCATCCTGCCAAGCCCCATTGCCATCAACGAATATCCCGAGAAATCAAAATAGATCTCCATGGAATAAGCAATGGCTGCCAGCCATGCCAGCGGAGTGGAGATACTCTCGAATCCGGTTACCTGTACTTCATGCCACAGGATCCCTACGCGGTCGGCCAACAGCACTTTGGCAGCCAGCCCTAAGACGAACAGCTTCATGCCGTCCTCCAGTCCCTGCATAGTAAAAGTCCTGTTGTACAGGCTGTCTTTCACCTCACCATAACGGGTAATGGGGCCGGAGATCAGCTTCGGAAACATGACCACATAAGTTGCAAATTTTAAAAAAGAATACTCCCTATCTGCATCTCCGCGATATACATCGATCAGATAAGACAATATCTGAAAGGTATAAAAACTGATCCCCAGAGGAAGTCCCGCAGAACCTCCCCGGCACTTAAACCAGATCAGAATGCCAATGTTAATACTCAATGCTGTCACGAACAACAGCCTCTTGCGCCATAACGTCCTGGGGCTGCGCTTTGCCAGATGCAGCCCGATAAAATAATTACATAAGACGGAAATCATCAAAGGTGCAAGATTTCCTGCATCTCCCATTGCATAAAAGACAATGCTACCTATAAGCAGTGTCAGGTTTCTGTATTTATGCGGTGTGATTCCATAGACAATCAGGAAAATCGGCAGGAACCACAGCAGAAATTCAATACTGCTGAATATCAAATAAATCACATCTTTCTATTTTCGCTTTACACTTGTACTATCATAGTAGCTTGAAATGAAATGTATTACAACAAAACAATTCTTAATTTTAAATGACATTATTTTACAAATCAGTAATCTTTTTGCAATTATTTCAAACATCGTTTACAATAGTTTTCATACAGACAGAATATCGTCAGGAAAGGATCGTTTTCTATGAAAGAACAGTTATACACAATTCCCTTAAATGATGCCGTAAACGCACAGGACGAATGTCCTTTCTGCTTCATCCACAGAAGTATCGAACAGGATCTGTTAGACTTCGTCTTAGGCTCCGGTTCCTCCTACATGGAAGCGGATATTAGAGAACAGACCGACAAGGCCGGATTCTGCCGCTATCATTTTCAGAAGATGTTCGACTACGGCAATACTCTCGGCAACGCCTGGATCCTGAAAACGCACTACCAGCGTATGATCCGGGAAATGCAGCAGGAATTTGCTTCCTTCCGTCCCGGAAAAAGTTCTCTTCTGGGAAAATTCAAAAAAGCCGAGGGCAGTGAAAATACCATCGGTATGTGGATCCGTGCAAAAGAGGACTCCTGCTATATCTGTTCCCAGTACAAGGATACTTATGAAAGATACCTGGACACCTTTTTCTATCTGTGGAAAAATGACGAAAGTTTCCGGAATAAGATCATAAACGGAAAAGGCTTCTGCCTGCCTCACTTCGGAGACCTCTGTGAAGCCGCCGACCGCAAACTCTCCGATAAGGAAAAGCAGGAATTCTACGACTGCCTCCTGCCCGTCATGGAAGCGAATATGCAGCGGATCTCTGCGGATGTATCCTGGCTGGTGGAAAAATTCGATTACCGAAATAAGGACGCCGACTGGAAGAACTCCAAAGATGCCATCCAGCGCGGCATGCAGAAATTAAAAGGCGGATATCCCGCAGATCCCGCCTATAAGATGTCTAAATAGTTATCATTTTCTTCAAAATTATGATGCAAATAGGATGCTATTTTTCTGAAAACGCTTCGTCAGAGGGCTGTGTGGAACGTTCCGCCAGCCTTCTGCTTAAGTTCAGATACTCTGTGATCTCTTCATACAACATCTCCGGCTGAAAAGCATCCTCTAAAATCCTCTCGTTCATCAGTCCCTTAATGGTCAGTTCCAGCATTTTACGAAGTTTCACGGCATCCTCTGCGGAAGCATATTTACCCAGATCCGCTCTTGCGAAAACAGACTCCAGATAATCTTCCAGCTGCTGTTTTCTCTCTTCTACCGCCAGCAATGCTTCACTGACATTTTCCGTCTGCGCCCGGTTCAGAAAAGGCTGCAGATAAGGATAACCGCACATGGCATGCATTTTGCCACATTCCACCTGCTGCAGCAGAGCAAACAGATCCGTCTCCTTCGCATCCACCGCCGTAGACAACTCCAGCAACAGGTAACGGACGCTGTAATCATAGACAAATGCATATACGCCCAGTTTGCTTCCGAAATAATGGAATAACAAACCCTTGCTGATAGCCGCCTCCTTCACAATATCATCCGTACAGGCATGGCGGTAACCGTGCAGTGCAAATACTTTCAGTGCGGCATTGATCATACGATCCTGCTTTTCTTTTTTTAAATCAAAAAATTTCTCATTCATATCGCAACATATCCCTTTTCATTTTACGCAATAAGGTTTATCATATAACTGTATGGACAAATGTATAAAATTCCGAACCGTTACATACACTACAACATGGAAGGAGCAACCCTATGGCTAAAAAATTTGGCAAATTTCTGCTGTTCACTGCAGCAGTAGGTACCGCAGCCGCAGCTGCTTACTACTATATGCAACAAAAAAACTCTCTGCTGATGGAATCCACCGACGCAGATGACGATTACGATGATTTCCACGAGGATCTGGACGAGAGCACGGAGTTCTCCCGCAATTACGTTCCTCTGAATGCTTCCGTTCCGGCTTCCGCTCCCACGGAAGAAACCGCTGAAACCGAAGCTTCCTCTTCCTCCTCTGATTTCACACCGCTCTCCGGTCAGGCAGCCGATCTGTCCGGCGAAGAAGGCGAAACCGTCGAAGATGTGGAAGAATTTTTCGATGAAGAGGATGCCGAGGACGAAGAGCCTCCCGTAACCGAAGAATAATAGCAGTATCCTGAGAAGGTCTCACAGCCATGCATTTTGCAACCGGCGGAGGCCTTCTTTCATGTCTGCCTCATCCATACTTCCGAATCCCAGCAGCACTGTCGCTTTGTCCGCAGCGGATGCCACCATATTCTCTGACATCCCATAGACCTTCACATTTTCCGCCGCAGCGGCATCCAGAAGCTCTTTTTCCGTCACATTTCCTTTCGCCGTCAACAGCAGATGCAGCCCAGCATCTTCCCCGGAGATCCGGAATTTTTTTTGAAAAGGCTCCAGTCCCTCTAACAGCTGGTCGTGTTTGGCACGATAACGCATCCGCATCTTGTTCAGATGCCTTTCGAAATAACCGTCCCGGATAAACTCATTCAGGATTCGCTGGTCGATTCTGGATACCGTACAGGAATAGAAAGAACAATCCCTGCGGTACACCTCCAACAGTGTCTCCGGCAACACCATATAGCTGACACGGATCGCCGGTGCGATCGCCTTGGAAAAAGTACCGATGTAGATCACCTTTCCCCTATCGTCCGAGGACTGCAGGGACGGAATCGGTTTGCCGCGATACCGGAATTCACTGTCGTAATCATCTTCGATCAGATAGCGGTCCGGCTTTTTCTCCGCCCAGCGCAACAGCTCCGCCCGCCGGCCGATCGTCATCACCGCTCCGGTAGGGTACTGATGGGAGGGCATGACATAGGCCACCCTGACCGGTTCCTGTTCCAGTCTGTCCGCACGCATTCCCTTATCATCCATATCCACCGTCACAATATGATAGGCGAATGACCGAAAGATACGGTACGCACGTTTATACGTAGGATTCTCCATGGCAATTCCCACATGTCTCCCCAATATTTTCTCCAACAGTAACAGCAGATAATCATTTCCCGCGCCCACAATGATCTGCTCCGGACGGCAGTTCACCCCTCGGGAAGAATGCAGGTAACGGCTGATCGTCAGTCTCAGATCATAATCCCCCTGCGCCTCTCCCTGGGCAAACAGTTCACTGTTGCTGTCATTCAGGATATTTTTCGTAATCCGTTTCCAGACACCGAAAGGGAAACCGTTCATATCGATTCCATAGGGGGAAAAGTCAATCCTTTTTTCCTCGTCCCGGTCTTCTGCCTGTGGATCCCATGCCTCCGGTTCCGGCACCCTGCCAGTTTCCTGCTCCAGAGTGAAGATTCCCTCCAATTTGCATACAAAGTATCCCTTATAGGGTCTCGCCTCGATATATCCTTCACTTAACAGCTGGTCATAAGCATAATCCACCGTACTCCTGGCCACCTGCAGATATTCTGCCAAAGAACGCGTGGAGGGAAGCCTCTCTCCTGCCAGAAGCTTCCCTTCCCTGATTTCCTGTCGTATATGCTCATATATCTGCTGGTACAGACATTTGTCACTGTCTGTACGCAGCCGGATCGTCATATCATACATAATGTTGTCCTACTTTTTCTGACTCTTCAGTTCCTCCAGGATCTGGTCTTTCAACTCTCTTGCCTTGTCCTTGGTACGGGCATTGGCCGATGGAGATGTGAGGATTGAAGCCACCATACGGCTTGCCACATCGTATTTCTGAAATCTGGTGGCCAATACTCCGATCAGGAACTCCACCGTAATTTCATCCATACCGCACATGGGAAATCCTTCGGTCTGAAGTGCTTCCGTGAAGCCGGTATAAGCATTCTTCAGATAGGCCTCTTCCATGTTTTTCACTTCACGGAGACGGGCCATGTCCGTATCTCCGGATTCTTCCAGATATTCGTGATATCCTCTCATGAGCCATCCGCTCTTTAAGCAGATATAAGCCTTCTCGCTGGCATGGGCACGTTTTACCACCGCATTTGCGAGGCACAGCTTATAGCGTTCGATCGCCTCTTCATAGGTATAGATATCGTCATCATAGGTGTGCAGCTGTACTTTGCTGCTGATATTCTCTTTGATCAGTTTGGCATATACCTTGGTAATGTTGTTGAAATATCTGTTCAACGCCGCATATCCGCAATGGGGACACAGGATCACATCATATTTTACCGCATCGATTCCTTCGTATTTTGCACGAAGATCCTGATCCGTGCCTAAAAGTCTCGCCTTGCCGGTCTTCATGATCTTGGCGGGAAAATCTTCTCCGCATACCGGGCAGGTGAAATTCTTGTCGTAGATCAGGTCCTTTTCTTCTATCTTAGGTGCCTCGGCCGCTGCCTGTTCTTCCTTTTTCTCCTGTCCAAAAATATCCATATCCTCCAGGTTATCCAGGCCCAGTCCGGCCAACCCGCACAATTTGTCTGACATATGTTTCTCCTTTTCCAAACTTACTTAGGCAGTACATAAGAGCTCTTCAGAGATACGATACGGTTAAATACCAGTTCTCCGGGTTTGGTGTCTTTGCAGTCCACGCAGAAGAAGCCCTGTCTCACGAACTGGAAGCGGTCGTACGCCTGTGCCTTTGCAAATGCAGGCTCTAAGCGGCACTCTGTCAGAGTGGTCAGAGAATTCGGGTTCAGATTCAGACTTCCGTCCTCGTTGTATACACCCTTCTCCTCATCAATAATATTCTCATACAGACGCACCTGTGCTTTCACAGATTCGGTTGCACTTACCCAGTGGATCGTTCCCTTAACCTTACGACCGTCCGGGCTGTTGCCGCCGCGGCTCTCCGGATCGTAGGTACCATGTACTTCCACAACCTTACCGTTTTCATCCTTGACACAACCGGTGCACTTTACGAAATAAGCGTTCATCAGGCGCACTTCGTTGCCCGGAAACATGCGGAAATACTTCTTGGGAGGCTCTTCCATGAAATCGTCTCTCTCGATATATAACTCCTTACCAAAAGGAACCTCACGGCTTCCCAGTTCTTCATTCTCCGGATTGTTGACTACAGGCAGCATCTCGGTCTGTCCTTCGGGATAATTATCAATGACCAGCTTTACGGGATCCAGGATCGCCATCATACGGGGCGCCTTTGTCTTCAGATCCTCACGGATACAGTACTCTAACATCGCATAATCTGCGGAAGACTGTGCCTTGGAGATACCACACAGCTCTACGAACTTCTTGATAGATTCCGGTGTGAAGCCTCTTCTGCGCAGTGCTGCGATGGATACCAGTCTGGGATCATCCCAGCCGTCCACGATCCCCTGCTCTACCAGCTTCTTGATATAACGCTTACCGGTCACCACGTTGGTCAGGTACAGCTTGGCGAACTCGATCTGCTTGGGAGGATGCGGGTATTCCAGTTCTCTTACCACCCAGTCATATAAGGGTCTGTGATCCTCGAACTCCAAAGTACAGATAGAGTGGGTCACGCCTTCAATGGCATCCTCGATAGGATGTGCAAAATCGTACATCGGGTAAATGCACCATTTGTCACCGGTATTCTGGTGAGACATATGTGCCACACGGTAGATAACGGGATCACGCATATTGATATTCGGTGATGCCATATCGATACGGGCACGCAGTACCTTGGAGCCGTCCTCGTATCTGCCTGCCTTCATATCCTCGAACAGTGCCAGATTCTCTTCTACGCTTCTTACGCTACCGGGATCCTCCTTGCCGGGTTCGGTCAGGCTTCCTCTGTACTCACGGATCTGCTCTGCACTTAAATCGGAGACATAAGCCTTGCCCTTTTTGATCAGCTTTACTGCTGCCTCATACATCTGGTCAAAATAGTTGGATGCGAAGAAGAGGCGATTCTCCCAGTCCGCGCCCAGCCACTTTACATCTGCCTTGATAGACTCCACGAATTCAGACTTTTCCTTGGTGGGGTTGGTATCATCAAAACGCAGGTTGAATTTGCCGTTGTATTTCTGAGCCAGACCATAGTTCAGCAGAATACTCTTGGCATGTCCGATGTGAAGATATCCGTTGGGTTCGGGAGGGAAACGGGTATGTACGGTATCGTATACACCCTCCGCCAGATCCTTGTCGATGATCTGCTCTATAAAATTCTTAGATTCCTTCACTTCTGCGGAATCTACGATTTCTTTTTCCAGTTCGCTCATGGTAATATCCTTGCCTTTCGTTTACTTAATACTGTTTTCGTAACCTTAATCTTACCACACAAGGAAAATTTTATAAACCTTTTTTTGCGATTCTTATGTCATCTCTTCAAAATTATTCAGAAGATTCTGCGCAGGCTCTATGAACATATTGCGCAGATCATCCTCACTGGCCACCAGATAATCTCCGGCTCTGCCCGTCATATAAGTATCCTCATCCCAGATGGGGAATATCTTTACTCCCCGCTTCAGCTCGAGGGCATAGATACAGAAAGCATCCGCAGGCATACCCATACGGACATATTCCGTCAGCAGATGATTACTGCCATCCCCGCCTTCCTTGACTCTCGGGATATATCCCATAGAGCTGCAATATTCCTCCGGCAGGGGCAGATCACACAGTTCCAGGATCCGGTGAAATCTCCCGGTCGGAACCGGATGCAGCTCCCCGGTACGCTCCAGGGTGAAATACATATCCTGTCTGGTGTCGATATCCATCGTACCGTCCACGGTACGGATGGATACCACGTTTCCGAGTTCTGCCAGGTCCGCTGCCCTCAGGCAGGCGATCGGCTCTTTCCGCCTGCGGTATTTTTTACCCTCTTTTACAGGGAATTTGCGTTCTTTCGCATATACGATCTCAAAATTGTCAAAATACTGCGTCATCCGGTTATTGAAATAATCCTCAGAATGCAGGGTTGGATATTTTTCCTCATACAGCTTCATGCTGATGTAGCCTCCGGCCTTTTCCACATGGCCGCCGCCGGAACCGATCCCCTCCGAGAGATAATCCGACAATTCACTGGCATTAACCTCCCGGATACAGCTTCTGACGGAGAATTTATATCCGCCGCTGTCCTCGTTATAGACTACACAAGTGTTAACCCCCGCCACCTGAAGCAGAAAATCACTGATCAGTCCCAGCACATTGGGGTCACAGGGCTGGGAATGGATCACAGCGAACTGGTAATCGTCATTGTAATTACAACGTAACAGTGCCACCCCGGCGATCTCCAGCTCCTTCAGGGAAATATTGGAATTGCGGAACAGGGATACCAGATTTTTGTCAAAGTTCAGGCTTTCGCGCATATCCATATCCACCGGATTGGACAGCTCCGAGAACTGATTGGTATCCATGAACAGCCCATAATACAAAGCGGTCCCCAGATCTTTATTTTTCTCCACCGGATAATGCATCTCCTGAAGCATGGTCCATACCAGAGTCGCACAGCTGCCAAGATTAGGTTGTAATCGCATTTTCTCCGTACAGATCACTTCCAGAGGATGATGATCGATCACTGCGATCTCCTCTGCCGGGATTACGGTCACATTGCCGGCACCGTATTGACAGTCCACTGTGATCAGAAGTCCGTCCACCGGCTCCTCTCCGGGATGCGCCAGATATTTCAGCGGAATTCCAAGCTTTTCCACCATCAGCGTCAGGTTTGCCTTTCTCACTTTATTCTTCCCGGCATACAGCAGTCTCACATCTTTTCCCTGATCACGGAAAAAACAATACAATCCAAACCCGGACGCTATCGCATCCGCATCCGGATTGTCATGGCACTGGATCGTGATCCGGTCATATCCCAGCAATTCGTCCAGCATCATTTCTCTGCTTTTCTCTGCCCCTCGTCTGTCCATAACTACGCTTTCCTCATCTTCCTTATAAAAACTATTCAGAACCCCATTCGCAAAATCGCCTTTTCAAGGCTCACCTTTTGCTCATGTGGTTACCTCGCCATATAAATCTCTAAAAGTCTGACCATAAATGGTCAGCTTATTACAGATTTACATGGCTCTGAATAGTTACAGGCAGGTCCTGTTACAGTCCTGCCCGCAAATATCTGTCTTAATGGTGGAACAGACGGATGCCTGTAAACGCCATCACCATGTTATATTTATCGCAGCATGCAATAACATCTGCATCACGCACGGATCCACCGGGCTGTGCGATGTATTTTACACCACTCTTATGAGCTCTCTCGATATTATCGGAGAAGGGGAAGAATGCATCGCTTCCCAGAGTCACATCCTGCATTTTGTCAAGCCATGCTCTCTTTTCCTCTCTGGTAAATACAGGGGGTTTTACCTTGAAGATACCTTCCCAGGTACCGTCAGCCAGCACATCCATGTACTCATCGCCCATGTAGACATCAATGGCATTGTCACGGTTGGCTCTGCCTAAGCTGTCTACGAACTGCAGACCCAGCACCTGTGGAGACTGACGTAAAAACCAGTTGTCCGCCTTGCTGCCGGCCAGTCTGGTGCAGTGGATACGGGACTGCTGTCCGGCACCGATGCCGATAGCCTGACCGTCCTTGACATAGCATACGGAATTGGACTGGGTATACTTCAGAGTGATCAGTGCGATCTTCATATCGATCAGGGCACTCTCCGGGATCTCCTTGTTCACAGTCACGATATTGGACAGCAGGTCACCGTTGATGTCCAATTCGTTACGACCCTGCTCAAAAGTGATACCATATACCTGCTTGTGCTCGATGGGAGCGGGCCTGTAAGAAGGATCGATCTGAATGATATTGTAAGCACCCTTTTTCTTCTGCTTTAACAGCTCCAGTGCCTCGTCGGTATATCCGGGTGCGATGACACCGTCGGATACCTCTCTCTTGATCAGGCGTGCGGTATCTGCGTCGCAGACATCGGACAATGCGATGAAATCGCCGAAGGAGGACATTCTATCTGCGCCACGTGCTCTTGCATAAGCACATGCCAGGGGAGACAGCTCTCCCAGATCATCCACCCAGTAGATCTTCGCCAGGGTGTCATTTAAGGGCAGTCCTACCGCAGCACCGGCGGGAGATACATGCTTAAAAGAAGTGGCTGCGGGAAGTCCCGTAGCTTCCTTCAGCTCCTTGACCAGCTGCCAGCCATTGAAAGCATCCAGGAAATTGATATATCCGGGCTTGCCGTTCAGGACGGTAACAGGCAGGTCACTGCCGTCTTCCATGAAGATCCTGGAAGGCTTCTGGTTCGGGTTACATCCGTATTTTAACTGAATCTCGTTCATCTTATTTTTCTCCTATTCTACGATATTCACTATTCAGAATCTGCATTCACAAAACGCCTCTTTGAGGCTTCCTTTTTGCGCTCATTACACATTCTTGTTCACGATCTTAGTCTCGTATTTGCCGGTCTCGATGTCGATGAAACGAACGAACAGGGAGACTTTGTTGTCCTCATTTAAGCTGTTCCACAGCATATCGGTAAATGCATCCATATCATCGGGGATCTCTACCAGCTTAGGCTCACCCTGGAAACTGGGCAGGGGATTGCCATCGTGCATGTAAGTATGAATGAAACGTCCCTCTCCGGGAAGGGGATTCTCGTAAGCATAGGTAAAACGCAGGCAGGAATCAGGGTTGCCGTTGTCACTCTTCAAAATGGACATGGCGTAATTATACTTGCCGTTCTCGATATGCATGATACCGGAGATTCTCGGTGTATAATTCGGTCCGTCCGGCTCGAATTCTCTGGTGCGCAGGGACTGTTCAAAGGTCAGCTGTTTGTCCATTCCCTCGTAAATAGTGTCTGTCTGGTCACCGTTGGTCACGATGGTCTTGTTGCCCAGGACACGTACCGGCGCATAGATGATCAGACTGGGATCTTCCAGTTTGGAAGGGTCGAAAGCCTGGGTGCGGATGCCCTCTCCTTCTGTCACAAACACACGATTGCGGCTGTTGGCGCTTCTTCCCATGATAAAATAAGCGGTTACAGCATATTTACCGTTCGCAGAGCGTCCGATCACGATACCTCTGCCGGGATAAGCATTGCTTTTCAGTTCCTGTTCCAGTTGTAACATAGTTTTTCCTCCGTTTAATCTTTAAAATAAGAAACCGCCTAAGCACCAGAAATAGACGGTGCCCAGGCGGTCGGCTTTCACTATTCTACACTCCCTGTGGGTAATCTCCACTGCAGCAGGCTGCGTTCCGCCAGTCGTGTAGCTATATCAATAGTAGCATGGTTCCCCTTATTTTGGCAAGGGTGTTTTGATGATTTTGTTGCTTCCGTAACAGTTCTGCCCCAAAGCCTTCATAAAAGCGTCTGCTGCGCAGCCGTCGCTGCTATGCAGCTCATCTTTTATTCATGTTTTGGGCGCTCCGCTCATAGAATAGCAAAAGTGCCGCTCCGTGTGCAAGCACCCGATCGTCGCATTTGCTATTCTATGGCTGAACTGTTACTTCACATATTTTGCCTCGAACGCATGCCTCTCCATAGGACGGTCAAAATAGTATCCCTGAATATATTTGACCTTCATGCCCTGCAGCACTTTGAACTGTTCCGGAGTCTCAATACCTTCCACGCAGACACTGACTCCAATGGTCTGTGCCAGCTCTGCCACCATCTTGATAAAGGACTGGGAATAGGCATCCCCCGCCAGATCCTTGACGAAGCTCTGATCCACCTTGATGACATCAATGGGGATCTCCCGGATATGGTTCAGGGAAGAATAACCGGTACCGAAATCATCCAGTGCCAGAGAGACTCCCAGTGCCTTGATCCGGTTCAATATCTCTTTCATACGATCCATATCGTTGATCGCGAGACTCTCTGTTACCTCCAGTGTCAGATTTTTCGGTGACAATCCGGTATCCGCAAGCGCTTTTTCCACCGTCTCCACGATATCCGGCTGTAAGAGCTGTACCACAGAGAGGTTGACATTTACCTTATAATCCGGATAGCCGGATTCGTTCCAGCGCTTACAGCGGGTGCAGGCCTCCGTCAGCACATAGTTGCCGATAGGGTTGATCAGTCCCAGATACTCCGCCAGGGGAATGAATTCCGCCGGTGAGATAAATCCCAGCTTTGCACTGTTCCAGCGGATCAGCGCCTCGGCTCCGGCACAGACATCCTTGCCACTCTGAATGTCGATAATGGGCTGGTAATAGACCTCGAACTCCCGGTAGCCCTCCACCGTGGCATCACGCATGTTCTTCTCCATGTCCAGACGGCGTCCCGATACGGAATCATTGCCTTCCCGATACGTTTCCACGCGGTTTTTACCGGTCTTTTTCGCCTCATACATGGCAATATCCGCTTTTTTGATCAGATCTGTCACGGAATCTCCGGCATCCGGGAAAGTGACGATACCCATACTCATGGTACAGTAATAATCTGCATCCTTCAAAAACCAGGGCTTGCTGAAGATCTTCTTAATATCTTCCACAATATTTTCAAACCGGGGATAACTATCCGGCGGAATGATAATGACGAATTCGTCTCCACCCATACGGTAACAGGTATTCTCGATGCCATTGATCCGTTTCAGTGCATGGGAGATGGATTTTAACAGCACATCACCGTACTGGTGTCCCAGTCCGTCATTGATATGTTTGAAATCATCCAGATCCAGATACAATAACGCTCCTTTTCCTCCGGTCTTCTTCGCCTGATCGATCTGTCTCGCCAGATCCCTCTCACAGCACATGCGGTTATACAGTCCCGTCAGAAAATCTGTGTATGCCTGCTGCTCGATCCGGCGCTGGTACAGCTTTTTATCTGTAATGTCATACAGAGAGTACAGATTGGCTTTTTTGCCATCCACCCAGGCGATCTCCTTGCACAGCAGATCATACCAGGTCTCCTTCTCGGCATGGTACACAACACTCACGGTACGGTTCTTGTCCTTGCGGACGCTGGACTGTAACAGGGCATCAAAATTATGATCCATCAGTTCCTTGGCAAAGGTATTCTTCAATATCTGGTTGGCGAACAGCATTCTGCCCGTATTCTGATCCGTTACGTAGATGGCACATCCCACATTGTCCAGGATCTCCTCCAGTGCGGCGTAAGAACCTGCCAGTGAATTTTTCTGGATCCGTCTGGTCAGGATACTCTGTAAGATCTTCACCGCGTCAGAAGTGAATTTAATCTCCGCCATGCTCCAGACATGCCCCTGTCTTCTGTGGTTCAGAGACAGCACCATATTGCCGCTCTCCTGTTTCAGGATAGGAAATATCATCACGGCTTTCATGCCTATCTTTTCAATTTCCTCAGAGTCAGGCTTACCCACACTGTCCGTAGATACCACCAGCGGCTTCTCTGTATGGAGAAAAGATTTCTCGGGAATCCCGCTAGTCTTGTCAAAATAAGAGATCAGTCCCGGTGTCAGCCATTCACAGACGACATTCATCGTATCCGTGTCTGCCTGCAGCTGAAAAATCTCTGCGCTGTCTACCTGAATGTGCTGTGCCAAAATCTTCAGCCATCGGCTCATGGTCAGTTCAATCTGTTCATCGCTGTCCAGGAGCTGGACGATCTCCGTAGTAGCCTCTATCGTATGGAGATTGCGGCTCATCTCTTCCTCTGCATATCTGCTCCTTCTGCTCTCGGCTTCCGCGCTGAAACAGGACATACGGTCTCTGTAGATATCTGCACTGGTATCCCGCAACAGATCCAGAATCTGGTAAAAAGATATGGCATCGAGCTTCTTCAGATCATATACCTGCCAGTACAGAATGATCTGATTCTCCACACTGACGGCAACTGCTGCCACATGTCCGCCATCCGGCAGCTCTTCCACCACCTGTTCCTCCAGGGATCCTTCCTGTACTCTGTCTAATGCCTGCGCTGCTTTCTTCCGATATTCTCCTAAGATCGGATCTTCCCCATCCGGTCTTATCAGGGACTTATCGATGTACGGCTCTGTTATGGCTCTGCCTTCCTTGTCCACACAAACCGCTGTGACTCCCGTCACCTTGCAGAACTCGTTCTGCAGATGCTGCAGGCGCTTTTCGTCTATCAATTCACGTAATGCAAACTCAGCCACTTTTTTGCTCCCCTGTTTCTCTGTAAAATATTCAGAAATTCCTTCCCGAATATTTATATTCTACCATGCATCCCGAAATTGATACAAGCTATTATTTTACATTTTTTGCTATATTTATTAAATTGCTTGAAAAATTCGGATCATTTTGTCAATTATTGCAAATACTTTGCATGCAGAAAAAGGCGATCGTAAGTCTGACCTACGATCACCCTTCTCATCTCTTTTTTGTAAAACTTATTTATCATCCACGCTGTAGTTCGGAGCTTCCTTGGTAATGTGGATATCATGAGGATGGCTCTCTTTCAGAGATGCTGCGGAGATCTTCACGAATCTGCCGGTCTCTTTCAGGGTTTCGATATCCTGTGCACCGCAGTAACCCATACCGGAACGAAGACCGCCGAGTAACTGGAATACGGTATCTTCTACGCTGCCCTTGTAAGCCACACGGCCCTCGACACCTTCGGGTACCAGTTTCTTTGCATTCTCCTGGAAGTAACGATCCTTACTGCCGTTCTCCATAGCCGCGATGGAGCCCATGCCACGGTATACCTTGTATTTTCTGCCCTGGAACAGTTCGTATTCTCCCGGGCTCTCCTCGCATCCTGCGAACATGGAACCCATCATACATACGTTACCGCCGGCTGCGATTGCCTTGGTAATATCTCCGGAATACTTGATACCGCCATCAGCAATGATGGGAATACCGTATTCTTTTGCCACGCTATAGCAGTCCATGATAGCGGATACCTGGGGAACACCGATACCTGCAACCACACGGGTAGTACAGATGGAACCGGGTCCGATACCTACCTTAACGGCATCTGCACCAGCCTCGATCAGTGCACGGGTTGCGTCGCCGGTAGCTACGTTACCTGCGATCACCTGCAGATCGGGATATTTTTCCTTGATCATCTTCAGACAGTTCAGTACGTTCTGGGAATGGCCGTGTGCGGAATCCAGTACGATGACATCAACTTTGGCTGCTACTAAAGCTGCTACACGATCCAGTACATTTGCGGTGATACCTACGCCGGCACCGCAGAGCAGTCTGCCCTGGGAATCCTTGGCTGCCAGAGGATATTTGATGGTCTTCTCAATATCTTTGATGGTGATCAGACCCTTGAGGTTGAAGTCCTTGTCTACAATAGGAAGTTTTTCCTTTCTTGCTTTTGCCAGGATCTTCTTCGCTTCTTCCAGAGTGATGCCTTCAGGAGCGGTGATCAGTCCTTCGCTGGTCATGGACTCCTTGATCTTCTTGGTAAAATCAGTCTCAAACTTCAGATCACGGTTGGTGATGATGCCGACTAATTTTCTGCCCTCGGTGATAGGCACACCGGAGATCCTGAATTTCGCCATCAATGCATCTGCGTCTGCCAGAGTATGCTCCGGAGACAGAGAGAAAGGATCGGTGATGACACCATTCTCGGAACGCTTTACCTTATCTACCTCTTCTGCCTGTGCCTCGATAGACATGTTCTTATGGATGATACCGATACCACCCTGTCTTGCCATAGCGATCGCCATGCGGTGCTCGGTAACGGTGTCCATTCCTGCGCTCATCATAGGAATGTTCAACTTGATCTTTTTTGTCAGCCATGTGGTCAAATCCACCTGATTGGGGACTACCTGAGAATAAGACGGTACCAGAAGTACGTCGTCAAAGGTAATGCCTTCACCAATAATCTGTCCCATTTTCTCTCCTCCTGTGTTCATTTGATAAGATTTGTGAATGATTTGTTTTTGTAATATAAGCTATGCTTATAATAAATATTTGCTGTGCTTATAACATTTCCATGAGTTTAGCAAAGTTTTCTATGACTGTCAACCGGATATTGCATATTTTTGTATCAAAAAAGGATTCCGATGCATCCTGTTCACCGGAATCCTTTTGTTCATGAATCACTCACTGATCATTATTCGCTGAATACCTTACGGGGTGCCACGCTCTTGAGCACCTTCACCAGTTCCTCGTTGGGGCTTAAAATGATCTTCTCGCCGCCTTCATAATACATGGCATAACGGCCATCCGGCTTAAGTACCTCGCCGATGCTGTAATCCTTCTCCTTCACCTGACGGTTCTTGAAATTGTCCAGATGATACGAATAGACCGGTGCAAATACTTCCATGCGGTCCAGGCTGTAAGTAGCTACACGCTTTCTCTTACTCTTTGCCATGATCTTGTCCACAGACAGCTCCTTATCCAGATAGAGATATTCATACTCCAGATCGGTGAACATATTCAGGAAATATGCTCCCACACCTGCGACAAGAGCGATCGGCAGGAAAATGATAAACACAAACATTACCAGGCAGCTTAACACTGTCAGGGTGACAAGTAATACTTTTAAGATTTTAGCCCACGCGGGCTGTTTTGCTTTTACCAGACATTCTACGTAAGAATCACTCATTTTTCGTTTCCTTTTCTCTTCCTTTATTTTGTAGCAGGGATTTTCCGCGCCGTTCTTCCATTCCTTCGGGAAATCTCTGTTTACGTCTGTCCGGATTCTGCTTCTCCTGACAATCGTCTCCTATTATGATATATCATCCGTGGAAAACTTGCAAGATATGCCCGGATTTTCCGGGCGATTTAATTCTTTTTTTAGAATCCCCTCACGCTTCCTTCATTGACTTTCGGATAGAGAACCTTTATCATAAATCTATATTGCACGCAGAAAGGCGGTTTTCTCATGGCGGTAATGGATGAATTTAAAGAAGAACGGGAAGCACTGAAAAACGGCACTCCCAAGCAGAAGCTGGCGTACTTCTGGTATTATTATAAATGGCACGTGATCATTTCTGTGATCGTCATCGGCATGATCGTAAGCTTTATTTACCAGTATGTGAACCGGAAGGATATAGCTTTTAACGCTGTTTTATTAAACGCAAGTCCCTTAGACCAGATATCCTCCGAGCAGCCGGATTTCATTACGGATTTCGCCGAAAAAGAGGGCATCGATCTGAATACCAGCGATATCACCTTTGATACTTCTATTCGTATCGTGGAAGGCAGCATGGACGAGACCTCCGTCACTTCTACCCAGAAGCTGATGGTATATGTGGCAGCAAATGAGCTGGACAGCATGATCACGGATTTCGATTCTTTCCAAAAATATGCCAACAGCAGCCTGTTCTATGATCTGCGGGATATCCTCACAGAAGAACAGCTCCAGGCACTGGAACCTTATTTCTATTATGTGGACAGAGAAGTGGTGTTGGCGATCGAGGCAGCAAACGATGATCTGAATACCGATTATACTCCGGAATATCCCGATCCTCTCCACCCGGAAGAGATGCAGGATCCCATCCCGGTAGGCATCTGCCTGACCGGCTGTACGGATCTGACCGACAACTATTACTTCCGCGGAGACGGTATCGTCATGGGCATCTATGCCAATGCGGAACATGCGGATACCGCAGTGGATCTGGCGGAATATTTATTGAGCAAATAGAAATTTGCAACACTGAACTTAAAAGGCATGCCCCGTTGTGATGGGACATGCCTTAATTATTTTTCTAAAAATCCAGATCGCGGAAGCGGTTTGGTTTCTTGGGCTTGCGCCGCTTTTTCGCCTGTCTGATAGCTTCTCTCCGCCTGCTTTGCAGGTCCTGGTTCACCGAGCGGTACCGGGATCTGGAGCGCTTTCTCCTGCGGCCAAACCGCCACGTCAGCCTGGTACTGCGATGTGCGAATTGATAGTTCTTAATAAACGCCCGGATCAAAAGTATCAGGAAGATCACTACAGCGATCCCCAGTATCCAGAAAAATACCTTGATCACATTGATAAATATCACTGCCGGACCGCCGGAGGCCGTATCTTCTTCCCCGGAAGCTGCCGGCTGCGTAGCCCCGGTGCTGTCCGGCTCCTGCGTCGCTGCTGTAGCTTCTGCCCCATCCGTTGTGCCTGTGGTCTCGTCCCCAAACACACTGCTTCCTTTTTCCGAAGCCGTGAAATCTATGGATGCCGTTCCCAGTACCACATCATTGTAGGTATAGGTGATCACGGCAGCCTGCCCCGGCGCGGTATTGTCGTAGGAGATTGCGGACACAGCATCCCGGAACGTAATCGTGTTGGGCAGGGTAATACTGTCGTTTTGGTTCAATTGCAGAATCGGTTTGGAATTTCCGAAGATATCATTGCCGCTGTAAAAAGCTCCCGTATTGTCGATATTATATTTCGTCTCCGTCTGAGAGATGTTCATTCTTTGGAAATTACTGAATCCATAGTCGAACAGAGCAATCGTATCTTCATAATAATTAGGGTTCTCATCCTTCATCACCACGCAGATCAGCTTCATGCCGTCCTTCTCCGCACAGGAGACCAGGGTGCTTCTCGCCACATCGGTATAACCGGTCTTACACCCTACCAGGTAGGGATATGCGTATTTTCCGCCCGGGATCAGTTCCATCTTATTGACTTCCATGATGTCATCCGGTTGTCTCTCCGACGGCAGAATGTGCAGCATGTGCGTCATGGTCATCTTGCATAATGCTTCATTGGCAAAAAAAGCTCTGCCGATCATCGCAAGATCATAGGCGCTGGTGTAATGCTCCTCATTGGGAAGACCGTTGGGATTGACAAAATGAGAATCCACACATCCCAGTTCCTTCGCACGCTCGTTCATGATATCACCGAAATCCTGCCAGGTCGTCCCCGAGATATGTTCCGCCACCGCAAAAGAGACCTCATTCGCTGAACGGATCAGAATCGCATTCAGACATTCCTCCATGGTCAGCTGCTCTCCCGGCTCGATGGCGATATGGTTGCTTCCGGGGTCGATATCATGCACCGCATCATAGGAGAAATCCACGATCTCATCCATGCTGCAGCGTTCTGAAGCAATCAGGGTCGTTAATATTTTCGTGGTACTGGCGGGATATTCCTTTTGATGAATATTTTTCGCATATAAGATTGCGCCGGTATCCGCATCCATCAAAATTGCGGATTCCGCACTGATCACCGGTCCCGTAGGCCAGTTCGCCACTGCATTGGACTGCACTGCCAGTGACTGATTGTAGGCAATGTTCTCCTCTTTGATGGTGGTAGCCGAAACTGTAAGTCCATCAGACGCAAAAAGGCAGATAACGCTGATTCCCATGACTGCCTTCGTAAAAAGTGTTCTATATGATAAATGCTTAAAAAAACGCATGTATAAATCCTTCCTGATATATCTTTATAAACCTTTATAAAAATGGTGTATGATAATGCACATTCTCTATCATACACCATTTTACTTAAAAACCAAAGTGCTAACTTAATTTTTTTCGCATATGTTCCTGTCCGTCAAAATCTTTCCAGACAAACTCGCTGCCTTCCCAGATCATGTATCCATGCCAGCTGTCTTCCTTGGGCAGTGACACCGATCCGGGATTCATATAAATGTAAGATTCCTCTTCGTGTACAGCGCACTTCGGCACATGAGTGTGTCCGTGCAACAGAATGTCTCCGGGATGCAGCGGCGGAAGCTTCTGTTCGTTATAGATATGTCCATGTGTGGCATAGACTGCCGTCTCCCCTTCCGCAATCACACAGTAATCCGCTAACACAGGGAATTCCAACACCATCTGGTCCACCTCAGTATCACAATTGCCCCGGACGCAATAGATGTCATTTTTACGGGCATTCAAAAGTTCAATGACTTCCTTCGGTGCATATCCTTCCGGGAGGTCATTGCGGGGACCGTGATATAAGATATCCCCCAACAACAGAAGTCTCTCCGCTTCCTCTTTTTCATATGCCTCTAATAATTTTCTGCAATAGTATGCCGAACCGTGAATGTCCGACGCGATCATCCATTTCATCCTCTTTCCTCCGGGTTTTATATGAAACCAGCCACGACCGCCCGATGCAACAGGGTCGTGCACAACCACCTGTTCCGTCAGGGGCATGCATAGTCATCCATTCCAACAGGGTCACTTGACAAGCTTTCCAAGATAAAGTACATTGACAATACAGATTCTACACGAATCTGCAGCATTCATCAAGAAAAGTCATTAAATAAGAAAAATCATCAAACAAGAAAAATCATTAAATAAAGAAAGGTTATCAAATATATGAGATTACGCAATATTACCGGCTCCCGTGAAGTGATCGCAGAAAGTCCTTACGTGGTACCGGAAGATACTTTGGAAGGCTGCCCCGGAACCTGGCATGAGATCTTTGGTAACGATCACCCCATTCATATCGAGATCGGTATGGGAAAGGGACGTTTCCTGCATACCCTCGCCAAATCAAATCCGCAGATCAACTATGTGGGCATTGAAAAATATTCCAGTGTCCTGCTCCGTGCGATCCAGAAAATGGAGGAAGATGAGCTTCCCAATCTGAAATTCATCCGCATGGATGCCGAAGATATTGACAAGGTATTCGGGAAGGGAGAGGTCGACCGGATCTATCTGAACTTCTCCGATCCCTGGCCGAAGGACCGCCATGCCAAGAGACGCCTGCCCTCCAGACAGTTTCTGGCACGCTATGATGTGATCCTGAAAAAAGAGGGCACACTGGAATTCAAGACAGACAACCGTCCTCTGTTCGATTTCGCAGTCGAGGAACTGGAACCCGCCGGCTGGCAGGCAAAAGTGATCACTTATGATCTGCATAGTGACGCTTCACTGATGGAAGGTAATGTCATGACGGAATACGAGGAGAAATTCTCTTCCATTGGCAACCCTATCTGCAAATACATTATTTTTAGATAACAATTCATAATACACTCATTTTTTTGAAATAATTCATAACACATTGATTTTTTTGAAATAAATAAATCATAGTACACTCATTTTTTTGGAATACTTGTAACTATTCAGAGTCATGCAAAACTACGATCTGCGAATGCTTGCATTCAAGCAGATAAGAAGTTTTATATGGTGAATGTGGTTCTGAATCGTTACAAAAACTTAAGACATATCGGCTGCTTACATTCAGCCGGGAAAGGAAGGATCATTATGGAATACACTTTTACTGCTGCAAATTTTGAAGAGGAGGTTCTGCAGTCGGAGCTTCCCGTCCTGGTAGACTTCTACGCTGACTGGTGCGGTCCCTGCAAAATGATGGGGCCCGTGGTGGCCAAATGTGCCGAAGCTTATGCCGGCAAGATGAAGATCGGCAAACTCAATGTGGATGACAACATGGCGATCGCACAGAAGTACCGTGTGGTAAGCATTCCGCATTTCATCGTGTTCAAAAATGGAGAGCCCGCTGTAACCTTCGGCGGTGCCATGTCCGAAGCCGACTTTTGCCGGAAGCTGGACCAGGCATTGATGTAACTTGAGAGTTTACGAAAGCATAGCCGCGCATAGGCAAAATAAGAACCGTGATTTGGAGCTTGCTCACAAATCACGGTTTTTACTTTTGACGTGATGCGGCGAACGCCGCGATATGAAATAAGATTGGCAGCGTTTTTGCTGACAATCTTATGAATAGCGTGGCTCATTGCGGATGCCATCTGCCACCC
>ENA-OPEN01000155-OPEN01000155.1-human-gut-metagenome-genome-assembly--contig:-NODE-155-length-27356-cov-3.319769_pt1 | contig 27356 bp, 19 predicted proteins | sample MGYA00241298_ERZ501530 | MGnify/ENA primary metagenome ERZ501530 (study PRJEB25962, sample SAMEA2042386) | human gut metagenome | biome: human gut; feature: human-associated habitat; material: faeces... | reverse complement strand
CCTCCACGCAACGGATGTCGGAGACCGCCACGCGCATCACCTTGTACTCCGTCTTGAGAAAAATGTCGTCGTTCTCGTCTATCTCCGAGGCGCTGGCGGCAGCCGCTTCCTCCTGGTGGAGCAGGTCATACTGGCGGTGGACACGATAGGCAGCCTGCTGAAACTCTTCGAAGCTGAAGGGCTTGAGGAGGTAGTCGTCCGCATCGACCTTGTAGCCCTCGACAGCATACTGGCTGTAGGCGGTGGTGAAGACGACCAGCGGGCGCGGGTTGAGGGCATGCACGAAGTCCAGGCCGTTGAGGTCGGGCATGCTGATGTCGCAGAAGATGGCGTCAACGGACTCCTTCTGCATCAGCGTGTGGGCGTCGATGGCGCTCTGGCATTCGCCGACCAGTTCCAGGTAGGGTATCTTTTTGATATAGGCGGCCAGCTGCTGCAGGGCGAGCGGCTCGTCGTCGATGGCTAATGTTCGTATCATGACCTTTCTCTACATATATAAATAGTGGGAAATCGACATTCTGTCCAGGCGGAGACTTGTGGTCTCACCGTGGAGGGTGTGGCAAGGTCCCTTGCCTGCTCCTGCTAAAGAATGAGAAAAGCATGGAACTTGTGCCATGACGATGGCCGTGGCACAAGCTCCATGAGCGAGGCGTGATTACAGATGGAGGTCGTGACCCATGCGGTCGCGCTTGGTCTTGAGGTATCTGTAGTCGTATTCCGTGGCCGGCACCTCGATAGGCACGTTCTCGACGATCTCCAGCCCATAGGCCTCCAGTCCCACGCGCTTCTTCGGGTTGTTGGTCATGAGGCGCATCTTGTGCACGCCAAGGTGGCGGAGCATCTGCGCGCCGCAGCCATAGTCGCGCTCGTCGGGCTTGAATCCGAGGTGAGTGTTGGCATCGACGGTGTCGTAGCCCTCCTCCTGTTGGAGCTTGTAGGCGGCAATCTTGTTCATCAGTCCGATGCCGCGGCCCTCCTGCTGCATGTAGATGAGCACACCCTTGCCCTCCTTGTCGATCATCTCCATGGCCTTGTGGAGCTGGTCGCCGCAGTCGCAGCGCTTCGATCCGAGGATGTCGCCCGTGGCGCAGGAGGAGTGGACGCGTACGAGGATCGGCTCTTCTTCGTTCCATTCACCCTTGATGAGCGCCATGTGCTCCAGTCCGTTGCTCTGCTGGCGGAACGGGATGAGGTGGAAGTTGCCATAGCGGGTGGGCAGCTCCACTTCCTCCCCGACCTCGATGAGGCACTCTCGCTTCAGGCGGTAGGCGATGAGGTCGCGGATGGAGATGATCTTCAGGCCCCACTCCTTGGCTTTCTCCTGGAGCTGCGGCATGCGTGCCATCGTGCCGTCCTCGTTCATGATCTCCATCAGGGCAGCCACGGGACGAAGGCCCGCCAGCTTGCAGAGGTCGATGGAGGCCTCCGTGTGGCCGCTACGGCGCAGCACACCGTTGTCCTGAGCGTAGAGCGGGTTGATGTGGCCGGGGCGACCGAAGGTCTGCGGTGTGGACTCGGGGTCGGCCAGGGCCAGGATTGTGGCCGCACGGTCTGCTGCCGACACGCCCGTGGAGCACCCCTCGAGTTTGTCGACGGTGACCGTAAACGGCGTGCCGAGCATCGACGTGTTGTCCTGCACCTGGTGTGGCAAGTCCAGTTCCTCGCAACGGCTCAGCGTCACGGGCGCACAGAGCACGCCGCGCGCGTTCTTGAGCATGAAGTTCACCTTCTCGGGTGTGATCTTCTCGGCGGCAATGATGAGGTCTCCCTCGTTCTCGCGGTCCTCGTCATCGACGACAATCACGAATTTACCCTCCTTGAAGTCTTCCAGCGCAGCCTCAATGCTGCTGAGTTTGAAATCTTCCATTTCTATCTTTTCTTTATTTATGATTCTAATAAGTGTTCACATTCGTATTCACGTCCTCACGCGTTCATCTTCCCCACCTCCTGCACGATCATCTCGTTGGCAGATCGTATGGCCTGCAGGTCGTGGTGCAGTCTGAGGCGGAAACTCCACATCCTGCAGTAGAGGAAGAGGCCCACGGGCACGACGACTGCTGCCGCGATGTTCATCCACTTGTGCTCGAAGGGCCGCGTATGGGCCTTGACGGCGAGGATGGGGTAGCGGTTGAGGGCCGTGAGGATGATGCGGTTGCGCGTGTTGCCCAGGTCTTCGATGACCTGCTCCATCTCCTCGCTGATGCGCTCTATCTCGTGGTCGGGCTGGTAGTGGAAAAACGTCTTGATCACGTTGGGCGGCGACTTGAGTCGGTGCTTGCGCTCGTATTCGGCTATCTCGCCGTTCATGCGCGTGAGGCGCTCGGCGTCGGCCGTGTAGTCGGGCGTCTCGATGATGACCTCCTTGCCGCTGACGTGGCGCTGCTCCCTGAGGCCCAGCAGCCGCATGAAGAGGCTGCGGTAGGCGTCGAAGTTGAAGACCGTGGAGTCTTTGTTGGCCTTGTAGGTGATGAACAGGGCCGTCGGTATCAGCACGGCGGGCGAGAGCCCCTTGCCAAACCATATCGCCCACGATCCCTGGCGCGCCATGCGGTAGCCCGTGTTGTCGAGGATGTAGAAGATGATATAGACCACGACGGCCACGATGATGGGGATGCCCAGTCCGCCCTTGCGGATGATGGCTCCCAGGGGCGCGCCGATGAAGAAGAAGATGATGCATACCAGGGCGAGCGAGAACTTGTTGATATACTCTATCTCGTGCTGGCGTATGTCTTTGTCCAGGTCGCTCGTGATCATGCTCTTGAACTGCAGGTCGGTCAGTTCGGCCTGCACGGTGCTCAGCGCCCTGTCCACGCACATGCGGCGGGCGTCTTGGCTCTGGCGTGCGAAGAGCGTGTCGAAGTCCATTGTCTTGGCTGCCGCCTCCCGTCGAGCCATCTTCAGCAGGTGGGGTGTGAGGGGACGTCCCTCGTAGTAGAAGTTGTCGGCGTCGCGGAGGTACATTTTGCCGATGCTGTCGCCCGAGAGGTTGAGCGAGTCGATGTCGGTCTGTATCTGCTGCAGGCTCTTCGTGCGCGCGTTGCCTGCCAACCCTGCCGCGTCGGTCAGGCTGAAGTCGCCGTCGAAGTCCATGATGAGGCGTTTGTGGACGAACGTCTCGCGGCGGTAGGGCACGGCTGCGCTTCCCGAGAGCTCCTCGGACCGCATGTTCTCAAACCACTCTCCGCTGTAGAGGTTCATCACGAGGTGCTTCTTCTCGGCGGTGGATTGGAGCATGCCGGAGTCGGCCAGGATGATGGCCTGGTCCTCGTACGACTCGGTCATGCGGTAGATCATGATGTTGTAGAGCTTGCCCGTCTGCAGGTCTTTCTTTCCCACGTAGATGTTGGTCTGGGGGATGCCGTCGTAGAAGATGCCCTCCGGTATCTCCAGCTCCGGACTTTTCTGCTTCATCGACAGCATGAGCTGGGCGAGCTTCAGCTGGGCGTTGGGGGCGACGTTGTTCTGGAAATAGAACGAGACGAAAGCGATGCAGACGCTCACGACGATCAGTCCGCGCATCGACTGGAGCAGGGAGATGCCTGCCGCCTTGATGGCTGTCAGCTCGCTGCTCTCGCCCAGGTTGCCGTAGGTGATGAGCGAACTGAGCAGGATGGCCAGGGGGAGGGCCTGCGGCACCATGATCAGGGCCATGTACCAGAAAAACTCCGCCAGCACATCGACGGAGAGACCCTTGCCGATAAGCGTATCGACATAGCGCCACAGAAACTGCATCATCAGCACGAAGAGGCTGATGAAGAACGTGCCGGCAAACAGTTGGCCGAACTGGCGGGCGATGAATAGGTCTAATTTCTTGATCCGAAACATATCGTTGGTGGTCGCCCGTGAGCGTGGGCCGCCCCCGCAAAGGGAGTGGCGGCATGGCGCAAGGCGGTTACGAAATGCAAAATTACGAAAAATATTCGACGTGTGCTTCTTTTTTCGTTTTTTTAATCCCAAATCGCTCGTTGAGGCCTTCTTGCGTTTTTGGTTGTCACATTTTTGATCCTTAATCGCTTTTTTTCATGGCCTATATGGTCAGACCTTTGTCTGGCAAAAACGAAGAAGTAGGAGGCTGGCGCCGTGGTGGTGCTTGCCTCCTACTCCGATAGGTTGTGTGTCCTCGTCTTTAATGAGGACTTTATCGCTTCAGTACCTTCTTGCCATTGACGATGTTGATGCCCTGCTGCAGCGAGCGCAGTCTCTGGCCCTGAAGGTTGAAGATGCCCTCCCGAGGAGTGGTGGCGGTCTGGTCGGCTACGCCCTGGATCGACGTGGCGGGCAGCACCTTGGCCTTGGCGGCCTGCACGATTTCTCCCGTCGCGCCGTCTATGAGCAGGACGGCGGCCCAGAGGTTGTCGTCCTCGTCGTGGTAGGGAGCATCGATGGAGTAGGCGTGCTCATAGGCTTGCTCCGCCTCGATGGTCTGCGGGAGCACGTCCTCCATGCCCTCCGGCGAGGGGTAGATGCCGAGTGCCACGTCGTCCACCTTGATCTCCGCCTTCTTGGGCAGGTCCTCGAAACCGCCCATTTCGCCATTCTCGCCGCCCGCATAGTAGTTGTTCTGCGTGATGGGCAACTGGTCCTCACAGACGACGTAGGCCATACGATAGTTACTCTCCTGCTTGGTGGTAAGGAACGTCGTGGTGGTATGGAAACTAATGGTGCCGTCGGCCAACTGTGCCGTGAACTGGATGTCGCACTCTGCCTTCTCGTCCATCGCCTTCAGGCGGCGCTCCAGGTTGGCGGCCTCGGGGATGAAGGCCTTGCCGCTGCGGTTGGCGAGGCAGTTGGGATAGCCGTCGAAATATTTCGCCAGCCAGGTCTTGTAGTTGTTGACCGTGTACATGTCGCCGTTGTGCACGGCAATGCCGATGAATTGGTCGGGATAGGTCGCGTTCATGTAGCGCAGGCCCACGATGCCCTTCACGCACCATCCGCACCAGGCGCCCGTTCCCTCTTCCACTACCATGCGGCGGGTGTAGAACGACTCGGCGCGGGTGATGTTGACGCAGGAGGCGCTGCAGGCCGTCTTCAGAGGTTGGGCCTCGTCGATGAGTTCCAGTTCCAGACGGATCGCTCCCATCTTGGCGTCCTCGCCCAGCACCTTGTCGAGGTCAGCGGCAGAGATGTGGATGGCCACGGTCTGCTGGTCCAGCCCCTTCAGACCGTTGGTCAGCACCGTCTTGCCCACCAGCTTCCCGTTCCATGTGCAGACGACGGCGGGGCGCGCCATCATGGTCTGCGACTGGTTGGCGATGGTGGCATAGAGGACGGCGTCCTCGTCGAGGTGCAGCAGCGAGGTCTCGGCTTGGGCGGCAAGGATCTTGGCTCCCTCTGCTTCGCCTGCCTGGATGAGGCTGGCAGCCGTCTGGTTATCGCGATATCCTGCGTCCGATCCGCCCGTATGGGCAAGGGCGGTCTGTCCTCCTATGCCCAGGAGGAACGTGAGGAACAATGTGGCGTAAATGCTTTTTCTGTTCATGATCTTGATAAATTGATGAATATTGTGATCGATTTGTTTGGTAATGGTGTCTTGATGCTGCTTGGCGGACGCAACAAGGGGTTCCCCTCCTATGGCCGCGTGCAGCTTGATTTATTCGCATGCAAAGGTATTGTTTTTTCTCCAACCCATGAAATTATGCCGAGATAATTTTGCGCGTGCGCCATCGCGTCGCTTTAGAATACTTGATGACGAGCGGGAAGTATTCACGATTCGTTCACGATTCGTTCGGGATGGTCTCGGGATGCGTTCGGGATGGCGAAACCCTCGAAAGGGGTGCTTTTGTGCTTCTCTGAGGGCGGCAAAAACAACAAAAATGGCTTCTTGGATAAAAAATCATGCGGAAAATTTGGACGGTTCGTTTTTTCTTCGTAACTTTGCACTCGATTTTGAAAATCATCCACTAGGGTGAGCAAGATAGAAGCAATGTTGGCGGGATAGCTCAGCTGGTTAGAGCGTCGGATTCATAATCCGGAGGTCGAGGGATCGTGACCCCCTCCCGCTACATTTTGAGGAGAGTTGTGCTTTGCACGACTCTTTTTTCTTTATCTCCCCCTACAGTCTTCAGAGTCGATCCCAAGTATTGCAAGAGACAAAAAATCAATCTTTGCAAGTGGAACGTTTCGATACTCACTTGGTGAACTTGTACTGTGTGTTTTTGTTAAAATGGCAAAAATATTTCTCTTTTATTTGTTGTGTTTGTTTGCGGTTTGAATCCGCCATGAGGCGCATGTCGTGACGGCAGGCGTCGTCGGAAGTATCTGCTTGCTTTTGGGCAGAATTGTAGGGGAGAATATGGAAAAGGCAGTAATGGGCATTTTTTGGCTGATGCGGCCTTTGTTAAATGGATACGGAGAAAAAGTTAATGGGTCGTTAATTCATGCTAATCGTCTTGCTTTTGGCAGGGTGTGGGATTATCTTTGTATAGTTGCTGCGCCTTGACTATTGATGTGTCAGTCATCTTTGCATGAAAGATGAGGTGTAGCGAGTGAACAAAATGTAAAATATAATACAAAGAAATATTGATGAAAAAGTTAAATATCTTGTTAAAAACCTCAGTTGGGAGTCGTCTCGTATCATTCTCGTATCGATCCCGTATTGATTCCGTATTGATCCCGTATCAATCCCGTATTGTTCTCCTATCGTTCTCCTATCGTTCTCGCTTCCGGAAGCGGAAACAATACGGAAACGATACGTAAACGATATTTGTTCGAACGAAGGTTGATACGTGGTTGATACATGGTTGATGCGTAGGGGATACGTGGAGACAGGGTTTCTGGGGCCCTGACTATCACTGCCAAGGTAGCGGGTGTGGTGTCTCAGCTCACAGCGGCAAGAAAGTGTTTACCAACCTAACGATCGAAAGTAGTGGGTATTCTTCGCTTATTGAGCAGTGAGAATTTCTTCCAAATAGGGCTGCAGGACGCTGGCCCAGATGCGGTAGCCCGCCTCGTTGATGTGGAGCCCGTCTGTAGTGAGATCTGCCCGCATGGTGAGTCCGTCCTCGGTAGTGAAGAGCGGGTGGAGGTTGATGAAGGTCAGCTGCTGCCGCTCGCAGTAGTCCTGCAGCCGGTGGTTGATATCGACGATCTTCGCTTCCTGTCCCTCCAGTATCTTCCACAACTTCACCTCCAGGTTCACGGGCAGCAGACTCTGCACCAGGAGACGCGTCTGAGGGGTCTGCGTGCGGATGGCGTCGATCACGCTGCGGCATTTCTCAAAGATCTCCTCGTCAGTCTCCTCGCCCGTCACGTCGTTGGTGCCGACCATCAGAAAGATAGCCTTCGGGTGGTGGGGTGTGATCTGATAGAGTCGGCGGAGCATTCCCTGGGTGTTGTCGCCCATGATGCCGTAGTTGACGATGCCGGGCCTTCCCAGTTTTTCGCTCCAGTCGCCTCCAAACTCGGTCAGGCTGTTGCCCAGCATGACGATGGTGGAGGTGTCGATATCGTTGCGGTTCTCAAATTGTGTTACCATGTTCGTATAGTGTTCTGACGGTCTCCACGCGTCCGATTGCGCTGACAATGAGAGGTGGGAGGCCAAGAGGATGGCGATGGAGAGGAATAGTTGTTTTGTTAGAATCATGTTGACTACATTATGACGGCCCGTCCTTGTGCGATCATCCGAGTGGGGTGGGGGCGAGGGTGCCTGTTGGCTCGCTGCCTTGTGGCTATCTGGCGAATCTTTGCCCTGTGTGGCTACCTGATGGTTCTCTGTCCCGTTGCATATCGGGCGTGGCCGCTAAAACGAGGGGCAAAGTTACGTTTTTTTTCTGTATTATCTCCCCCTTCCGCGAGGTTTTTGTCCCTTTGTTGGCAAATTGTGCTTTAATTTACCTCTTGCATAATTCTTTAAAGTCAAAAAATATAGCTAACTTTGCACCCGCAAATGCGCTTGTGGCGGAATTGGTAGACGCGCCAGACTTAGGATCTGGTGTTTCCCGACGTGCAGGTTCGAGTCCTGTCAGGCGCACCATACAGAATCCTAACTACTTGATAATAAGCGGTTAGGATTTTTGCTTTTATATTTTTGCCGAGTTATTAAGAGATTACCTGTATTAGCCTCGGCAAAAGTGTCATAATATCAATTTCAACATATTATTTTCACACATAAAAGAGAAAACTACCCTACAGTTGTGCTTTCTCATTAAAATCAGTTATCTTTGTAGGCGAAATGGCAATAGCCAAATATAAATGGTACAAAGCGAAATACGTCTAAGATGATAAAGGAAACAATATCTCCTGTTCGAAATAAAGGAGCACAAATGAGCCAAGAAGAAAAACCTTGGTTTAACCATTCGCAGATGATAGCCAATATCATGTCAGCAAGAATGAAGGACCTTGGAATGACTCAAAAGATGTTGGCAGAGAAAATGAATTGTACCCAACAGTACATTTCAAAAATATTAAAAGGGCGTGAGAACCTTTCGCTTGAAGCCATAAACAAAATAGAGAATGCTTTGGATATTCATTTTCTACAAATGAATGAATAGCCATGTTCCATTTCATGGCACGTTTTCTCGCCATGGCAGAGCTTAAGTAAACTTAGCTCTGCTCATCTGGCTTAACGAAAACCTTCTTATAAGTGTAACGATAAAAAAGATAAGATATGTCTGTACAAAGTGAAGCTGCCCTCGAAAACGGACTTATTGCAACTCTTCAAAAGATGAACTACGAGTATGTTCATATTGAAGAGGAGAAGAACCTGTCTGCCAATTTCAAAAGGCAGTTGGAGAAACACAACAAGAAGAAATTGGAGGAACTTGGACGCACAGAGTTTACGGAGTCTGAGTTTGAAAAGATACTTATCTATCTTGAAGGTGGCACTCGCTTTGAAAAGGCAAAGAAACTGCGTGACCTATTTCCGCTTGAACTGGAAAACGGCGAACGTCTGTGGGTGGAGTTCTTGAACCGCACTCACTGGTGTCAGAACGAGTTTCAAGTTTCCAATCAAATCACGGTTGAGGGCAGAAAGAAATGCCGTTACGATGTGACTATACTTATCAATGGTCTGCCTTTGGTTCAAATAGAACTGAAGCGCAGAGGTGTGGAACTGAAACAGGCATACAACCAGATACAACGCTATCACAAGACTTCTTTCCATGGACTGTTTGACTACATCCAGTTGTTTGTCATATCCAATGGTGTAAACACTCGCTATTTCGCCAACAACCCGAATAGTGGATATAAGTTCACTTTCAACTGGACGGATGCCGCCAACGTGCCGTTCAACGACTTGGAGAAGTTTGCCACAGTGTTCTTCGACAAGTGTACGTTGGGTAAGATTATCGGCAAGTACATAGTATTGCATGAGGGAGACAAATGTCTGATGGTACTTCGCCCTTATCAGTTCTATGCGGTGGAGAAGATACTCGATCGTGTGGAAAACTCCAACGACAACGGCTATATCTGGCATACAACTGGTGCGGGGAAGACCTTGACATCATTCAAGGCAGCCCAACTCGTATCCGAGTCGGACGATGTGGATAAGGTTATGTTCGTGGTAGACCGCCACGACCTTGACACGCAGACCCAAGCCGAATACGAGGCTTTTGAGCCTGGTGCCGTTGACAGTACCGACAACACAGACGAATTGGTGAAGCGTCTGCACAGCAATTCAAAGATTATCATAACAACCATACAGAAACTTAATGCCGCTGTCAGCAAGCAGTGGTATAGCAGTCGTATTGAGGAAATACGCCATTCTCGCATCGTGATGATATTCGATGAATGTCATCGAAGCCATTTCGGAGATTGCCACAAGAACATCGTAAAGTTCTTTGACAACACGCAGATATTCGGTTTCACTGGTACTCCTATATTTGTTGAGAATGCGGTGGACGGACATACCACAAAGGAAATCTTTGGCAACTGTCTTCACAAATACTTGATAAAGGATGCCATTGCCGATGAAAACGTGCTGGGTTTCCTTGTGGAGTATTATCACGGCAATGAAGATGTGGAATATGCCGACCAAGACCGCATGACGGAGATTGCCAAATTCATCCTTAATAATTTCAATAAGTCAACATTCGACGGTGAGTTTGACGCATTGTTTGCCGTGCAGTCAGTGCCTGTACTGATCCGTTATTACAAGATATTCAAGAGTCTGAATCCGAAGATCAGGATTGGAGCGGTCTTCACATACGCAGCCAATAATAGTCAGGATGATGACTTGACAGGTATGAATACAGGCAACTTTGTGAGTGACAGTATTGGCGAGGCAGACGAATTGCAAGCCATCATGGATGACTACAATGATATGTATGGTACGAGTTTTACTACTGAAAATTTCCGTGCCTACTATGATGATATCAACCTTCGAATGAAGAAAAAGAAGGGCGACATGAAGCCTCTTGATCTCTGTTTGGTTGTCGGAATGTTCCTTACTGGTTTTGACAGTAAGAAGCTCAACACTCTCTATGTTGACAAGAATATGGAGTATCATGGATTGTTGCAAGCGTTCAGTCGTACCAACCGTGTGTTGAACGAGAAGAAGCGTTTTGGCAAGGTCGTTTGTTTCCGTGACTTGAAAGGCAAGGTGGACGAGTCTATCAAACTTTTCAGCAATGGAAATCCTATAGAAGATATTGTGCGCCCACCATTTGATGATGTTAAGAAGAAATATCAGGAAATGACGAAAGATTTCCTGGAGCATTATCCAGAAGCTCATTTTGTGGATTATTTGCAAAGTGAGAACGATAAGAAGCAGTTTATCCTTGCTTTCCGTGACATCATCAAAAAACACGCAGAGATTCAAATCTATGATGAGTTTGAGGAGGATGCTCCCGACCTCGGAATGACAGAACAGCAGTTTATGGACTTCCGCAGCAAGTATCTTGACATATACGATACCTTTGCTGCCAAGGGTACTGAAAAACCAAGCGGTTATCAAGTTCCTGAGGAAGGTCCGGTTATGTTTGGTGAGCCAGATCCGATTCAGGATGGAGCAACTGGGCTTGACGATGTGGATTTTTGTCTGGAATTGTTGCATAGTGATATTATCAATGTGGCTTATATCCTGGAACTCATTGCCGACCTCAATCCGTATAGTGAGGACTATTCGGAGAAGCGTAAGCACATCATCGACACCATGATCAAGGACGCCGAACTTCGCAGTAAGGCAAAACTCATTGACGGTTTTATTCAGAAAAATGTGGATGATGACCGTGATAACTTCATGGCTCGCAAACAAAAGGCTGATGGTACAAGCGACCTTGAAGAACGGTTGAACAACTACATTATCACGGAACGTAACAATGCTGTCAATACGCTTGCCAAGGATGAGGATTTGGATGCTTCCGTCCTCAATCATTACCTCTCAGAATATGACTATTTACAAAAAGAACAACCAGAAATCATACAAGAGGCATTGAAAGAGAAACACTTGGGACTGATAAAAAAACGCAAGGCATTAACAAGAATACTTGATAAATTGCGTTCTATAATAAGGACATTCAGTTGGGAATAAGATAATGAGTTCGATAAAAATAATAAATTCTATAAAGCTAAATTCCAAAGGTGTCCTTGCAAAGGATGCCAATGGAAAGTATGTAAAGTTGCATAAACGCCAAGGAGATATGGATGGAGCTTGCTCTGTCTATTCTTTGGCGATGGCATTGCTGTGCCTTGGCGTAGTAACTGAGGATGACTTATATATTTACAACAAACCAGACAGACGGACTCAAAAGGGAAAAATCCTAAGCCATTTCCTTGAAGAACAAGGCTTAATAAGGAATGGATATTACTTTTCCACACTTGCGAAAGAGATCAATGAACAAGACTTTGGTGTTGTGGCAACACGAAAGTATCGGAAAGATGCCAATGACATTATTGATATAATAGCCGATACACTTGATGAAGAAATGCCTGTTATTATATCAACCGATTTCCCAGATGGTGGGCATGCAATGCTTGCAGTTGGTTATGAAACGAACAATGAGGAAGATGCAATTACAAAAATTCTGTGCTTAGACCCAAGTGAAGAAGCACCTAATTTTTCATCGTGGAACTGCATCATTGATGTTGCACATAAATACAGCAAGTCTAAATATCCATTTGACAACATAACTAAATCCCAATCATATAAAGTTGCATTGGGAGACGTTTTAATAATCGAAAAAAGAAAATAAATGATATGAGCGAAGAATTACAACAGAAACTCCGTGACCAACTTTGGGAAGTTGCTAACAAACTGCGTGGCAATATGTCGGCAAGTGACTTCATGTATTTCACCCTTGGCTTTATCTTCTACAAGTATTTGTCGGAGAAGATAGAGAAGCATGCCAATGACGCATTGGTGGATGATGAAGTCACATTCAAGGAACTTTGGACAATGGAAAAAGACGAAGATATAGAAGAACTTCAGGAGGTCGTCAAGACCGAATGTCTGGAGAATATCGGCTACTTCATTGAACCAAACTTCCTGTTTTCGTCTGTCATTGAGCGCATTAAAAAGAAAGAAAATATATTGCCTATGCTCGAACGCTCATTGAAGCGTATTGAGGATAGTACCCTCGGACAGGACAGCGAAGAAGACTTTGGAGGTCTATTCTCTGACATTGACCTTGCTTCACCCAAGTTGGGCAAGACTGCCGATGACAAGAATACTTTGGTCAGCAATGTTCTTCTTGCACTTGATGATATTGACTTTGGTGTGGAAGCATCGCAAGAGATTGATATTCTCGGTGATGCCTACGAGTATATGATTAGCCAGTTTGCCGCTGGTGCTGGCAAGAAAGCTGGTGAGTTCTATACTCCTCAGGAAGTGAGCCGTATCTTGGCAGAGATTGTGACCATTGGTCACGCTCGTCTGCGCAATGTCTATGACCCAACTTGTGGTAGTGGTTCGCTGCTGCTTCGTGCTGCAAGCATAGGCAATGCCAACGAGATCTTCGGACAGGAGAAAAATCCTACGACCTACAACTTGGCTCGTATGAATATGCTTCTTCATGGCATAAAGTTTAGCAACTTCCGCATAGAGAATGGCGATACTTTGGAGGCGGATGCTTTTGGCGATACACAGTTTGACGCTGTGGTGGCCAATCCTCCTTTCTCAGCCGAATGGAGTGCTGCGGACAAGTTCAACAACGACGATCGTTTCAGTAAGGCAGGACGCTTGGCACCACGCAAGACGGCCGACTATGCCTTTATTCTCCACATGATTTACCACCTCAATGAGGGTGGCACAATGGCTTGTGTCGCTCCTCATGGCGTTTTGTTCCGTGGCAATGCCGAGGGCGTCATTCGCCGTTTCCTCATTGAGAAGAAGAACTATGTGGATGCCATCATCGGTCTGCCTGCCAACATCTTCTATGGCACAAGCATCCCGACCTGTATCTTGGTGTTCAAGAAATGCCGTAAGGAGGATGACAACATTCTGTTTATTGATGCCAGCAAGGAGTTTGAAAAGGTCAAGACCCAGAACAAGCTTCGTCCGCAGCATATCAAGAAGATTGTTGACACCTATCGTGAGCGCAAGGAGATAGAAAAATACAGTCATCTTGCCACACTGCAAGAAGTGGCTGAGAACGACTACAATCTCAACATTCCTCGTTACGTTGATACTTTTGAGGAAGAAGAACCTATCGACATCCATGCCGTGATGAAGGAAATCAAGGAGTTGGAAGCCAAACGAGCCGACCTTGACAAGGAGATTGAAAGGTATTTGAAGGAATTGGGATTGGTGGAATGATTTTTTTGTACCAGGTTGGGACAATTTTAGAAGAACGTTTTATATGGCTGAGAAAGATAATATACCAGAAATGCGTCCTACGTTTGATGCTATCCGCAGGACTGACGAAAACAACAAGGAATATTGGAGTTCGCGCGACCTTTGTAATGCTATGGGATATTCTACTAACTGGAAATTCCAAAATGTCATAAATAAGGCAATTGCCGTAGCCAATCAAAAAGGCATGAAGATTGATGACCATTTCAACCAAACGGTTGATATGGTCAAGCTCGGTAGTGGTGCATATAGAAAGGTGAACATATTCCGTTTGTCTCGTATGGCGTGCATGATTATAGCTGAAAATGCAGACGGAAAGAAACCTCTGGTGCAACAAGCAAGAGAATATTTTTCGCAGTCCGTTTCTACCACAGAACTTATCCAAAACTCACTGGAATCCAACATATTGTTGTATAAAACAGCACAAGGTGAAACCCGCATTGAAGTGATATTCAACAACGAGACATTTTGGATGTCGCAAAAACGCATGGCAGATTTGTTTGGCGTAGACCGGGCAACGATTGCTTATCACCTTTCTCAAATTTATGAAAGTGGAGAACTTACAAAAGAGGCAACTTGTAGAAAAATTCAACAAGTTCAACTTGAGGGTGAGCGTGATGTTGAACGTACTCCTTTGTTCTACAACCTTGATGCCATTATTGCCGTAGGTTACCGTGTGAACAGCTATCAAGCAACTCAATTTCGTATATGGGCAACTTCTGTGTTGAAGGAGTTTATCATCAAGGGGTATGTACTTGATGACGAACGCTTGAAACAAGGCAAGCATTTCGGCAAGGACTACTTTGATGACTTGCTGGAACGCATCCGTGAGATACGGACGTCTGAACGTCGCTACTATCAGAAGATAACGGATGTATATGCAGAGTGTAGTGCTGATTATGATGCAAAATCAGAAAGTACCAAATTGTTCTTCAAGATGGTGCAGAATATGATGCACTTGGCTGTCACACATCATACCGCAGCAGAGATTGTCTTTAACAGAGCTGATGCCGAACAACCACACATGGGGCTTACCACATGGAAAAAAGCACCTAACGGACGAGTACAAAAGTCGGACACAATTGTAGCCAAGAACTATTTGTCGGATACCGAACTTAATCAACTCAATGGCATAACTACTTCATTCCTTGACTTTGCTGAGACTCGTGCCCAACGCCATATCATTACAACAATGGAAGATTGGCGAAAGCGACTTGCCCAGTTCCTTGCGGCAATGGACTATGAGGCAAACCCTTCGGCAGGAACTGTTTCGCAAGATGAAGCAAGAGCAAAGGCTTATGGAGAATATGAGAAATATAAGCTCATCCAAGACCGTTCATATATTTCTGATTTCGACAGATTTAATAATGGTGATGACGAAATGCCTCTGCTTCCTTTCGACCTCAATCCAAAGGAAATTTAAAATAAAAATTTGTCTACCAAGCTGGTAGACTATTTCAGAACCATCAATTAAGGATTTAAAATGACAACAAAAATAAATAACGAACATAATAAACTCAATTTTTCGAGTGAGCGAGAGCAGAGTCAAGCTTGCTTGAACTCTGCCGAGCATGAGAAAAATCAAGGACGAAAAGTCCTTAATGTCCCAAATAAGCGAGAGCTGAATCAAACTTGTTTGGATTCTGCCGAGCGTGAGGGACTTCGCCCGAAGGGCAATGTCCCAAATCTCAGATTCCCTGAGTTTCAGGAGGAGTGGGAGAAGTGTAAGGTTTCTGATTTATTGGATTTCTATTCAACAAATTCACTTAGTTGGGATAAGTTAGAATATGGAACTACAAATATTCAGAACCTTCATTATGGACTAATTCATGTTGGGTTATCAACAATGGTAGATATAGACAAAGATAATCTTCCCATCATTATTGATGGTAATGTTCCTAGGAATTATGAGTTGTGCAAAGAGGGTGATATTGTTTTTGCCGATGCGTCAGAAGATACAAACGAAGTGGCAAAAGCAGTTGAGTACTATAATTTGAATGGCAAAAAAGTTGTTTGTGGCTTACATACAATTCATGGACGTGACAACAAAAATAAAACAGTTGTCGGCTATAAGGGCTACGCTTTTTCATCAATGTCTTTCCACCATCAAATAAGACGTATTGCACAAGGAACCAAGATATATTCAATCAATAGTAAAAACTTCTCAGAGTGCTATGTTGGTATACCATCAAAGGACGAACAACAAAAAATCGCGGACTTGCTCCGTCTTATAGATGAGCGCATAGCAACCCAAAACAAAATCATTGAGGATTTGAAGAAGCTAAAGTCTGCGATTATTGAAATTGAATATACGCCTAATACTAAAACCACTTCGCATATAGGCAATGTCATTGAGCAGATTTCTAAGCGTAATAAAAACAATGCGATTCAAAACGTCTTGTCGGTTAGCAATCGTCAAGGGTTCATAAAGCAGAGTGATCAATTTGAAAATAGGAATGTTGCAAGCGAAGATACTTCTAACTACAAAATCGTAGAAAAGAACGACTTTGCCTTTAATCCTGCACGAATAAACGTTGGTTCTATTGCTCGCCTGACATCTTTTGAAAAAGGCATCATTAGTCCTATGTATATTTGCTTCCGAACCCAAGAAAACGTAGCACCTGAATACATTGATTTCTTTTTTGAATCGAAGCATTTCTATTGTGAAATACAAAAGAGATTGGAGGGAAGTGTAAGACAATGCTTGTCTTTTGAAGGACTATGTAATATACCTTTTTCTCTTCCCTCTCTTGAAATGCAGCAACGAATAGGAAAGCGCCTATTCACATTGGGGCAGAAGATAAAAACGGAAACAGATTTATTAGAACTATTGAACAAGCAAAAGCAGTATCTACTCCGCCAGATGTTTATATAAACATCTGGCGGAGCAAATATTGCTTCTGTTCCTGACATAGGCTTAGTACACGATTACTAATTTCAATTTTAGCTTGAATTCTATCAAGTAGCATTGCCTTCTGTTCTTGTTCAAAAATGGAAGGCAATGTTATTTCTAAATTCTCCAATGGAGTGCGTACAATTTGCGGTTGTCCTGACCCTGAAATTATACTATTGAAGTTATACGCAGAAAGGTAATGGTACAAATACCTCTTGCACACCTTGTTTTGATGTTCATCTGTGTTTATCACCATCGCATTTCCTGTTATCCATGACATGGGTTTGGTGTAATTAACCATACCGCAAGTATTACCACGACAAGTTATACAGATTTGTTCTGTCTTATGGTTTTATTCTTTATATTTACCAATAATGCCATTTGCGCCATATACAAGAAAACCATCTTCCGTTAATTCTGTTGAAGATATAGTTTGAGGCTGATATATTCGTGCAATCTCACCCAGATGTACAATGTTGCCATTCTCTATTTGTATAAGCCTAACTCTTAGTCCCTTGATTAAGGACTGCAACTTGTCAATGATTTTGTTTTGGGTTGCGATGCGCTCGTCAAGAAGAGCAATAAACTTATTCAGTTTTTCTTGCTCTTGAAATGTAGGATAAGCTATTTTGAATTTTTCAATAATATCATAGCTAAGATTCTGTTGCTTTGTTCCTTGTGCATATCTAATACCAATAACATTCCCATGTTTCTTGTACCATGAATACAAAAACTCATTTTGGACTTTACCCTTTGAGATAAAAGCCATACACGCTTGACTAATAGTAGCTTCAGTTTTTGTTATAGAGCCAGTTCCTCTAACGCCATCTGCTTCCAATCCATAAATGGCAATGACAAATGTTCCAATAGGGAGCATCTTCAAAGTTTTTGCTGCTTCATCTGATATTTTCTCTTTTGTATCGGCAATATAGTGTTCTTTAAGTTCACCACTTGAAATCCAATTTATTGCGCCATTGAAATGTTCTTTGTTCAATCTGCTTGGAGTGTTGCCAGAATACAAGTCAAACTCCTCACCGATCGTACTTTCTTCCCACTCCCCCTGAAACTCTGGAAATCTGAGATTTGGGACATCAGAGGTCTATTATCTCTAATTATATATGTACACCTTCAAAATTAAGGATTACAATGACAACAAAAACAATTAGAGAAATTGCGTTGGCTTGGAGAAGTGACAAGCAACGCTACGTAAAGCAGTCCACATACGCTGCTTATGTGTTAGTTTTGGAGAATCATATTCTGCCATCATTTGGTGATTGTGATGCTCTGAGTGAGAAACTTGTGCAGGAGTTCGTCTTGCAGAAACTCAATGGCGGACTAAGCATTAAGACCGTGAAGGATATTCTGATTGTCCTGAAAATGGTTATGAAGTTCGGGGTAAAGAACGAATGGATGAACTATTGCGAGTGGGATATCAAATACCCAACGACAGAGACCAACAAAGAAATTGAGGTGCTGACGGTGGCACACCACAAGAAGATCCTCGATTTCATCAAACAGAACTTCACATTCCGCAACCTCGGTATCTATATCAGTCTGACCACTGGCTTGCGTATCGGAGAGATTTGCGGTTTGAAATGGTCGGACATTAACACCGACAACGGCACAATTACCGTGAACCGCACCATTGAGCGCATCTACATTGTGGAGGGCGAACGCAAGCACACAGAGTTGGTCATCAACACACCCAAGACCAAGAACTCATGCCGTGAGATACCGATGAACAAGGAACTGCTGGCGATGGTGAAACCACTGAAAAAGGTGGTAAACACAGACTTCTATGTGCTGACCAATGAGGAGAAACCAACCGAACCTCGCACCTATCGCAACTATTATCATCGGTTGATGGCGCATCTTGACATTCCTCGACTAAAGTATCACGGACTGCGCCACAGCTTTGCCACACGCTGCATTGAAAGCAACTGCGACTACAAGACAGTAAGCGTACTGCTCGGTCATGCCAACATCACAACAACCCTTAATCTCTATGTTCACCCAAACATGGAGCAGAAGAAAAAGTGCATCACCAAGATGTTCAAGTCTTTGGGAAAATAAGACATTATACCTATATGAGCAAGAGAGTATGTCATAAACACACACTCTCTTGCATCATTATTATCTACTACGGTATTTTCTTTTTACCATAGCAGGTCGCATCATCGCAGCTGCGTCTTTTGAGGATAATTTCAAATCAATATTCGCCATAATACCTCTATTTTTATTTGCGGATCTTTGTCCTATAACGTTCCACATGACCTTTTACACGACGATTTCATGCGATAACACAAATGTTTAGATTCGTTAATATTATCAAGACTTAAGACGAGCAAGTAGTCAAGCTAAATCAGAAAACTACCAATCTGCACAACTGGTATTTAGTTTACTCCCATACATAGGAACTTTTCGCCCAAAATAGGGAAAATCACTAAGAAAAGCACTTTCTATCTAAATATATGCTCTATTATCAAAGAATAATGCTATCTTTGTAGTTGTTTAAAAGACAAACATCTATGAATATAATAGAATTATATGAAAGCTTGAAGGGTAGCTACAAAAGTTACCTTCAGAGCTTTGTTGCCATAAAAGATGAACGAATCAAGGACGAGGGCAGCGAGTCTATCAAAAATGAAAAGCTGTGGCGAAAGGCTTTGATTCAATTCAATCCAAACTTCAAGCAGGGGATAGGCGTAAAGGAGCTTATCGCCAAGGGCCTCCCTATCCATAAAGACTTGGAATATTTCTTCGACAAGCCTTTTTATAAGCATCAGCAAGATGCTATAGAGTTAGGCTGTCAAGACAAAGAATTTATTGTGACTTCTGGCACAGGCTCCGGAAAATCACGAACCTTTATGGCTACCGTGTTCAATTATATTCTACTTCATGATGAGGCATGCAAGGATAAGACGATTGCTATCATAGTCTATCCAATGAATGCCCTTATCAACTCTCAAGCTGAGGAATTGAGCCGTTATAAAGCAGAATATGAGGAGCGGACAGGCCATCCGTGTCCATTCACTTTTGGCAAATACACAGGACAGGAAAACGAAGAAGCGCGCGGAAAGATACAGCACGCACCAAGCGCCTCGTCCTCGAAGCCTGGAATAAATTCGGATATAACGATTAATTAAAGAATATGAGTAAAGAAAATATGAACATACTGTACCATTATACTACAATGAGTACGTTCTATAATATGATAGAACACTCATTGCAGTATGAAGATGGCGATTTCCATCCTAAGTGTATAACAATGTGGGCAACACATTATGCACATCAAAACGACCCAACAGAATGTCTGTTGTTTTTTGAAGGGCTAAAAGCTGGTGTGCTTGATTATACTAAAAAGAACAACAAAGCACTTAACGACAAAGACAATGATCTCATACAACACCCCCAGTGGCATATGAACATATTTACTATTTCGTTTTCCAAACATGAAGACGATTTAACAATGTGGCGTGGCTATGGACAAAATGGAGATGGCATAAGTTTAGGTTTCGATTTCTCCAAACTACCATCAACTTTATCTGATTATGGAGCTGATTGCAAAGAGCGTGAAGGTGAACCGACATATTTGCTTCGTAATGAAATAAAAAAATGTAAGTATGTTGATGCAAATAACATCAAGATTGCAGAAGAAGCCGGCAATCGGACTCTAAAAAACATTTTTAATAAGAATGAGTGGGAAGATGTAAAACAGGCTATAATAAACAATGAATACGCCCCAATCTACAAACACAAAAAGTATGAAGCAGAAGGGGAATATCGTATCATTAAGCATCAAATAAAGCCTCAATACCGTCTTGCAGACAACAAACTGGTACCTTATATAAAAGTAAATGTTCCAATCAGTTGCCTAAAAAGAATTGTGGTAGGACCATGTCAGACATCCTCAGAAGTAATAATGAGAATAAAATCATTCCTATGGGCAAAAGGTATGGATATAGAAGTAGTTTTGTCAACTATCCCTTACAGAAGTAGATTGTAAAAAGCGAATAATGGAAAAATATATAGACATATTCAACAAGCTTTGGGAGCACTCGGAAAATGAGGTCGTAGAGTTTAAGAAAGCAGAGACCAACTTTGATATTGACGAGTTGGGAAAGTACTTCTCCGCTCTCAGCAATGAAGCAAACTTACGAGATCATGAGTTTGCGTGGATAGTATTTGGTGTTTGGGACAAGAAGCATCAGATTATTGGTACCAGTTTCAAAGATAGTGAGGTTGCCTTGAACCGCCTAAAGCAAGACATGTCTCAACACACTACAGACAATCTCATCTTTAGGGATATTGTACCTATTAAGGTTGAAGGCAAACGCGTTTTGCTTTTCCAGGTTCCTGCATCGCCACGCAATATCGTGATGCACTGGAAAGGTGTGGCTTATGGTCGTGATGGCGAAAGTCTGAAACCATTGAACCAAGCCAAACAAGATGCCATCCGCCAACAACCACCAATACCAGATTGGACAGCCCAACTCGTACCCAATGCGACCATCAATGATTTGGATGAGTTGGCTGTGGCTACAGCTAAAGTCATGTTCAAGAAAGTACACTCTTCAAGTATTCCTGCCGAAGAAATAGATGCGTGGACAACAGAAGAGTTTTTGGCTAACTGCATGATGATGCGAGATGGTCAGCTCACTCGTGCTGCCATTCTGCTATTGGGCAAACCGCTATCTATCCAAAAGATCCATCCTGCGGTAGCACAAATTACTTGGACTTGGGAAGATGAGGAAGGTATCGTGCAAGATTATGAGCACTTTACGATACCTTTCATCCTAAACGTCGATAAGGTTTTGAGCAAAATTCGTAACAAGACTATGCGTGAACTGCCTGGAGGAACCCTTTTCCCTGATACGATGAAGCAGTATGATGAATATACAATACGTGAGGCTCTTCATAACGCCATTGCACATCAGGACTACACCTTGCAACAGCGCATTGTGTTTGTGGAAGGACCAAGCACCTTATATTATGGTAATGGTGGTAGTTTCATTCCTGGCACGATAGAGAATGCCTTGGAGCACAAAGGCCCACAATTCCACTATCGTAACGAATGCTTATGCCGCGGCATGGTTAACTTCAACATGATTGATACCGTAGGACGTGGCATCAAGAAGATTTACACAGAGCAGCGCAACCGATTCTTTCCAATGCCAGATTACGACATCGACAACGAGCATCGTACTGTTGGTGTAACCATCTATGGCAAGATGATAGATGAGAAATATACCAATCTACTAAAGAGCAACCAGTCTTTGTCACTAAAGGAATGCCTTTGGCTGGATGCCGTACAAAAGCATCATCCTGTCACCAAAGAAGCAGCTAAGCATCTTTGTGACAAAGGTTTGATAGAAGGACGTGCTCCACATTATACCATATCTCTAAAAGTTGCCAAGCTGACGAAACAAATTGGGCATTATACCAAAGAGAAAGGACTTGCAGAAAATAGTATTCAAAAGCTATTGTTGCAATTGGCGCATAATGCAGGAAGTATGGGCTTCAAACGTCAAGATGTTTATGAGGGACTCCAGCATGTATTCCCTTCAAATTTAACTCATGACGAAAAACTAAGAAAGATAGGTCGGCTTCTTGGCATTATGTCCAAAGAAGGTTTAATAAGCAAGCCTTCTACAGGCAAGAAATGGAATATTACAGAGAAAGGAGAAAGTGAACTTGGAGCTTAGTTGTACGGCTATTTGTTGTCGTGTTCGGCTATTTATGGTCGTTTTACCGGTCATTTTCGGCTATTTTCGGCTATTTTTGGTCATTTTCGGTCATTTTCGGCTATTCTTTGACGGCTCGTCCTTCATGCTATGGATCAAGAAAAGCATAACTCTGCATGATTATGCTCTTACTGCCAAACAGAAAAAGTCGTTCGTGTAGATTGTAGGTGCCATTTTAATTTGATGGCTAATTGAAAATGATGGTCCAGGCGTGAGGACTGGTGAGAAACTAACAAAATGAAGATGATAATGACAATGAACATGAAAAGAAACTTGATGCTTATCGTGGCGATGTGCATGGTCTCTGCCGTGGCGTTCGCCCAAAAGACGATTCGGGTATCGACGGACAAGACTGACCTTGTATTGAAGGTGTCGCCCAAGGGGCGCCTCTACCAGGTCTATCTCGGCGACAAGCTGCGCAATCCGGCCGACTACGACCACTTGCCCTGGGAGGTCTATGCCTCCTCCGATGCTGCAGTCAGTACGCGTGGCCATGAGGCTTATGCAGCCTCGGGGGGCGAGGACTTCTTCGAGCCCGCTGTGGCCGTGACCCATGCCGACGGCAACAAGACCACCTACCTCTACTATCAAAACGTGGAGCAGAAGGCCGTGAACGGTGGGACGGAGACGATCATCACCCTGCGCGACCAGGTCTATCCGCTGACCGTGAGGCTCCACTATGTGGCCTACTCCAAGGAGAACGTCATCAAGGCCTGGAGCGAGATCTCCCACCAGGAGAAGGCACCCGTGGTGCTATGGCGCTACAGTTCGGCCATGCTCTACTTCAAGGCCGACCGCTATTTCCTCACCAGCTATCATGGCGACTGGGCCCGGGAGGGTCAGCCCGAGACCGCGCCGCTGACCCGTGGCAAGAAGGTCATCGACACCAAACTCGGCACGCGTGCTGCCATGCAAACGGAACCCTTCTTTGAGTTGGGCTTCGACGAACCAGCCAAGGAGAATGAGGGACGGGCGATGCTCGGCACCATCGGATGGCCCGGCAACTTCCGCTTCACCTTTGAGGTGGACAATGTGGGGGTGCTCCGTGTGCTGCCCGCCATCAACCCCTACGCCTCTGACTATCGCCTCAAGGCTGGCGAGGTCTTCACCACGCCCGAGTTTATCTTCACCCTGAGCGACCATGGTGTGGGCGAGGCTTCGCGCAATCTCCACGACTGGGCGCGCCAGTATCAGGTGAACAAGGGCACGGAGGGACGCCTCACGCTCCTGAACAACTGGGAGAACACGGGCTTCGACTTCGACCAGCAGACGCTGGCAGAGCTGATGAAGGATGCCAAGGACCTGGGTGTGGATCTCTTCTTGCTCGACGACGGCTGGTTTGCCAACAAATATCCCCGCAAGGACGACCGTGCAGGTCTCGGCGACTGGGAACCCACGAAGGGAAAGTTGCCCGAGGGCATTCCCGGACTGGTCAGAGACGCCAAGAAGGCAGGTGTGAAGTTTGGCATCTGGATAGAGCCGGAGATGGTCAATCCGAAGAGTGAGTTGTTTGAGAAGCATCCCGACTGGGCCATCATGCAGCCCAACCGCGAGCCCTACTACCATCGCCACCAGCTCGTGCTCGACATCTCCAACCCGAAGGTGCAGGACTACGTCTTCGGCATCGTCGATCGTATCATGACGGAGAATCCCGACGTGGCCTACTTCAAGTGGGACTGCAACAGCGTCGTGACCAATATCTTCTCGCCCTACCACAAGGCTAATCAGGGCAATTTCTACATCGACCACATCCGCGGTATTTATAGCGTCCTCACCCGCATCCACGACAAGTATCCCGACCTGCCCATGATGCTTTGCTCCGGAGGCGGCGGCAGGATGGACTACGAGATGCTGAAATATTTCACGGAGTTTTGGTGCTCCGACGATACCGACCCCTATGAGCGCATCTACATCCAGTGGGGACTGTCGAAGTTTTTCCCCGCCAAGACCATGAGCTCGCACGTCACCAACTGGAACCGCAACACTTCGGTGAAGTTTCGTACCGACGTCTGCAGCTCCTGCAAACTGGGTTTCGACATCGACCTCAAGTCGCTTTCAGCCGAGGAGTATCAGTTTGTGAAGCAGGCCGTCAGCAACTACGACCTCATGAAGCCCGTGATCTTCGATGGCGACCTCTACCGCTTGGTGTCTCCCTACGAGGGCAACCATTGCGCTATCAACTATGTGAGCAAGGACCAGCAGCGGGCCGTTCTCTTCGCCTTCGATCTGCACCCACGCTATATGGAACCGCTGACGAACGTGCGGCTGCAGGGACTGGACCCCGACAGGACGTATATGGTCCGCGAGACCAACCTGATGCCTGGCAAGAAGTCGGAGCTGGCGTGTGACGGCAAGCAGTATAGTGGCGACTACCTGATGAAGGTGGGACTGAGCGTCTTCACGCCCAGGACGGGCAACAGCCATGTGTTGATACTGGAATAGTAGGACAACTGCAGGCTGCTTCAAAAGTAGTGAGGCAACCGCATATCGGCCCGGGGCAACGGACCGACGCATGGAAAAGGACCAAGGGGTCAGGAGTGGTTTGCTCCTGACCCCTTAGTCAATGGGGTGAGTGTCAGAATGAGCAGCAAAGGCGGGTGGCAAGCACCAGGAAGTCGCCGTTGTCGTTGTTGATGTATTGGAAGGATGGTTGCAGGGCAAGATGCTTGTTGAACTGCCTCTTCCAGGTCACTTCCAGCGACCGCTCCGTGCCTTGGTGGAAGCGCGCGTACTGTCCCGACACGCCCCACTCGTTGTGGCCGTCCTCATAAATGCTTCCTATCTCTGCGTAGCGGTAGCAGCCGTTGTCGTGGCTTGTGTTCTCCGAGTATTGTGCCATTTCCGACCATCGATGCTCACCATCGGTCCATAGTGTCTGTTCGCCATAGACCCACCAGGCGCAGGTAGTCTTGGTGGAAGCCTCCTCGGCTGGGACCTGCTCGCCCTCCTCGTCGATGGCAAACTGGCGCGTGTGAATGGCCACGCCCGCATAGTAGCGGCCCTTGGGATGGGTGTACTCCAGTTGGGAGATGTTGAAGATGCCATCCGTCTTGGGGCGTAGGCGAAAGGGATTGTCGTGGTGTTTCCAGCCGTTGTATCCCACGCCGTTGTACAGGCTGTTTCTCAACACCCATCCGTCCTTGCCCACGTCGAAATAGACGGTCAGTCCCGAGAGCGGGAAGTTGGCTATGGGGTAGCTTGCCGCTATCGTGGGGAAGATGCCGCAGGAACCGTTGGTGAAGAGCGACGTCACGTCGGAGGTGAAGAAGTCCTCGTTGACGTTGCGCACGCCGACAAACAGGTGGGCCTCCTTCCATTCGTGCATATAGCCCAGCACGGCAAGGGCCGCCAGCATATTGTCCTCCTCGATGTTGGAGTGACCCTGCCAGTCGTCAATGATTCCTTCCCGGGTCCTTGCCACATGGAGCGTCGCAGCCTCCAGCGTCCCCTTGCCCTCCCATAGCGGGATGGCCAGGTCCAGCCGGAGATGGTTGAGCCAGTTGGTGTGCTTCTTCAGGTCCCATTGCACCTCTGTGGTGTATTCGCCACTAAACCATTGTGCGTGGGAGAAGCTGACCTGGAGGCAGCCAAGGATAATCACCAAAAATCTTTTCATGATCTTCATAGTGAATAGGTAGCTTTAAAATAACAAGAGGGATTAAAGTCCACGTGGCCGTCGCCTTCTTCGGCTCTGAGTGGGTGATGCGTTATCTGTTACAATATTCTTCTTTTGCGTGTCATTTCTCTATGATTGAAAACCCATGCAAAGATACAAAAGTTTTCCAAAAAACAGACCGTTGCACCTCGTTTTTTCTATGGTGAAGGGCGGAAAAGAGACGAAAAAGCCCCGCGGGGCGGAAGGCAAGCACCAAAAAAGCGTACTGTCCTTCTGCCCGGCGGGGGGCTGGCCTCAGATAGGGTAAAGATTAGAAAACAAAGGTGCGCAGGAGGTAGTAGCTCACGATGCCAGCGAGATAGCCGATGAGGGCTGCCCACGAGATGTGGCGAGCGTACCATCCAAAGCTGATCTTCTCCAGACCCATCGCCACTACGCCGGCGGCGCTGCCGATGATCAATATCGATCCGCCTACGCCCGCACAATAGGCCAGGAGTTGCCAGAACACGCCGTCGACGGCAAAGGCTCCCGCCTCTTGCAGGGGGTACATGCCGATGCAGCCAGCCACGAGAGGCACGTTGTCCACGATGCTGGAGAGCACGCCGATGAAGCCCGTCACCAGGTAGTGGTTGCCATGGAAGGTATGGTCGAGGCCCTGTCCCACGACCGTCAGTACGCCCACCTCCTCCAAGCAGGCCACCGTCATCAGGATGCCGAGGAAGAAGAGGATGGTGCTCATATCGACGCGGCCCAGCAGTTGGCTGACCCGCTTGCCCATGTCGCCTGCTGTCTTGGCCCGTTTCGACAGGCGGAAGAACAGCTCCGTCACCGTCCAAAGAACGGCAAGGACAAGCAGAATGCCCACAAACGGGGGCAGGTCGGTGAGGTAGCGGAAGATGGGCACGAAGATGAGACCACCCACGCCGAGCACGAAGACCGCCTTGTGCTGCCATCCCGAGAGCACGCTGGCAGCAGTCTCTTCCGTCGATGCGTCGGGTTCCACCAGTGCTCCGTGAAGCTTATACTGGAGGAAGAGGGTGGGGATGAAGATGGAGATGGCCGAGGGAATGAGCAGCTCCTCGATGACACCTGCTGCCGTGATGCTTCCCACGTTCCACAGCATGATGGTCGTCACGTCGCCGATGGGCGAGAAGGCGCCGCCCGCATTGGCTGCCAGGATGATGAGCGAGGCATAGATGATGCGGTCGCTATGGTCGCGGACCAGTTTGCGGAGCACCATGATCATGACGATCGTCGTGGTCATGTTGTCAAGGATGGCCGACAGGATGAACGTCAGTGCCACCACGCGCCAGAGCAGTCCTCGTTTCGACTGCGTCTTCAGCGTGTCGCGGACGAAGTTGAAACCACCATACT
>ENA-OPEN01000059-OPEN01000059.1-human-gut-metagenome-genome-assembly--contig:-NODE-59-length-40543-cov-2.938599_pt1 | contig 40543 bp, 58 predicted proteins | sample MGYA00241298_ERZ501530 | MGnify/ENA primary metagenome ERZ501530 (study PRJEB25962, sample SAMEA2042386) | human gut metagenome | biome: human gut; feature: human-associated habitat; material: faeces... | reverse complement strand
AGGGTCGAAGACCCTTTGGCAGGGTCAAGGGGCAGCGCCCCTTGGGTCATGAACTTTAGTGAATCCTGAAAGCCTTGATTTTACTGGCTTTCAGGATTTTTGCTTGTCTGAAATACCCCAACCTTACCCCTACCGATTCAGACGTTAAAGATTCTGAATCAGGTTGTCCATTCGGCTCGCTGCATCGTTTTGCATAATTTCTGATACATGTGTATAAATATCCAGAGTATATGCTGCTGTCGCATGTCCGAGCGTTGTGGATACGGTCTTGATGTCCGTACCATTCTGAATGGACAGAGTGGCAAAGGTATGCCGTAAATCATGCAGACGAAGCGTTGGCATATCAATAGATGCTGCTATTCGCTTGAATGCGCGATAAACGGTATCAGAGTAAAGATGGGTTCCGTTGTCGCTGGCGAAGACAAATCCTTCTTCATTGCTGTAATCGGGGCTTGCAGATAAATTATCCTGCTTCTCCTTTATAGATAGAAGCAATTCAATAACTCTCTCCGCTACCTTAAAGGTTCTTGTTTTTCCGTTTTTTAACGTCATGAACTGGAGGGGATGACCGGGAAGGTCGGTTCTGCTGATATATTGTCGATAGACTTTGATATATCCCTTCTCAAAATCTATGCAATCCCATGTCAGGCCAACGACCTCCGAACGGCGCAAGCCAGTAAAGACAAGGAAGTACAGCACCTCAAAATAGGGGCTGTCTTTTGCCGCATCGAAAAAAGTGTGCAGAGCATTTTGAGGAATGGTCTGGATGTCTGGGCGTTTGCCTCGCGACGCAGAGCATACATCGGAGGGGTTGGAAAGCAAGAGTTTAACCTCGACAGCCTTTCGGAGAACCTTGTGCAGCGTGCTATGGACGTTATTGATGGTTTTCAACGTAAGACCGCTTTCACGCATCCTCGTGTAGCACTGCTGTATCTGGTCACTTTTCAGCTTCGTGAGGGGAATGTTGCCGATGTACGCAAGGACATGATACTGCAAGTCTTTCTCGTACTTATAGCGGGTAGACGGTTTGACGGCAAAACAATAAGAAGAAAGCCAACGTTGTACCCAGCCAGCAAGTGTTATCCTCTTGTCCTCGACATACACGCCAAACTCTATTTCGGCTTTGACCTTCGCAAGTTTTTCGGAGACTTCCCTGCGTGTCTTGCCATAAAAAGAACGCCGCTTGCCGTCAACGGTAAGCCGCGCTTCCCAAGTCCCATTGTCCCTTTTGCGGATATTGCCTTCGCCATTGACTCGTTTTGTTGCCATGTGTTGTGCCTCCTGTTATTGTGTGTCGCTTATATCAATCTGCTTATCGAGCCATCGCTGAAGTCCGGCGACATTGACAAGAACTCGCTTCCCAATCTTAAAAGAAGGGAAGTCCTTACGCTGTGCCAATTCATACGCGACGGGGCGAGAAACAGAAATCATATAAGCCATCTCATCCACGGAGACAGCCAACTTCTGGCATGATTGAGATGTATGATTTTCAAGGTGCATGTCCTCACGGACATCGCTATTATAGCTCGGTGTCTTCTTTTCGTCAACATGATTCTTCATCATTAACCACCTCAATCATATAAAAGAGAATCAATCAAATGGAATAATGTCGTTATACACGAAGCGCACATTATCAATCTCCTTGTCAATGTGCCAATGCCCACAGTACCATTTTGAGTAAGTGAGTCCACTTGGAGTATGTGCAGATTCCAGCTCATCCATCCATTTTTCCATGCTGAAATCAGACGAGAAACGCTCATCATGAACTGGCTTCTTTGCGTCATCTGGGACATACTTCATCGGTGCAGTATGAGACATGATGTAGAACGGAGTTTCCGAATACTTTTTCAACCGAAGCAGATGAAATACGTCCAGTGCGTCTTTCATTTCAGATGAGGATAGCTGTTCGTTCGAAAACCAGCGATAGTTTTTGTAGCCCATATCTCGCATATAACAACGATACGGCGCATCAAAACTATGAGCGCCGCCGATAATGAACGTGTGACGCCCTGTGAACCAATACCATCCATATTCGAGAGTAAATAAAATAGAAGGATATGCTTTGTCAACATAAAACCACCCCGTGAAGGATGGATTCAGAAAGTACCGAAGTTCCCGTCCGTCGTCAGACGCAAAAGGTCGGAGATCATGATTGCCCCGAATCATTACAAAGGTAATCGGCAGATTTTCCAACTTCTGAAGCAGGTGTTTTGTCCGATTATCCGAATCAGAATAATACAAACATCCGTGGTCGCCAAGCACAATCATCACATCTTCCTTCGTGGTATTGTGACTTTTGCAAAACGCAACGACATCATCATAGTTGCCATGCTTGTCACCAGTGATGTAAATCATACGGTAGCTTCCTCCTGTCGAAGTCTGTCGCGAGCTATATCGTAGTAATGCTCGTCAAGTTCTATGCCAATAAATTCTCGTCCAGTACGCAAACAAGCTACGCCCGTGCTGCCGACACCCATGCAGTTATCAAGTACGACATCGCCGCGCCTCGTATAAGTACGCACCAGATATTCCAATAGGTCTACTGGCTTTTGGCTTGAATGCTGCAATTGATTCACGGGGACACCCGGAAAATCAAGTATGTCGGTTGGGTAATACTGGTCGTTATAAGTTTGGATTTGAGTGAAGGCGTTATACGTTCCGCGATTCAGCGCCTTTTTGCCGCCCTTAATACGAGCGTTGCCCGTTCGCATAATCGGGAAGTAGTTACACTGCTTGCGGTAAAACACGCAGATGTTTTCGGTCTGACGCAACGGCTGTTTCTTTGCGTTCAAGAAGCCGCGCGTATAATGCTTATTCCAGATCCACACATATTTGAAGTCCTTCAAATTGCTCATCACAAGCTGGGCAGTAAAAGGCATTGCCGAAAAGAGGACGATGGGCGCGTTCTCTTTTGCGATGCGGTAATACGCATCCCATACGTCCTTCATCGGCAAAGGGTTATCCCAATCGCAATTTGTGACGCCATAAGGGGGGGGTCACACAAAATCAAGTCAACGCTTTCGTCCGGAATGTCCTTCATCTATTCCAAGCAGTTTCCGTGCAATAGCTGCATATTCATCATTCCTCCTTCTTATTGGCGGGCACGATAAGTTGTGCAACATCTCTTTCTCCTGATCGGTGGGAGGCAGTTTCCATGCAACCCATGTGATGCCATAGTTACCGGCCGCCTCTGTCCAATTGACACCGAGAACAGCAATAAAGTTCTTATCTGGACTCCAATCAAGGATTGCAACGACTGTATCACCGGAGTCAACAAACTGCACCCAAATTGGTGTATCCATTTTTCCGGAAGAAGCAAGTTCATCAAGCTCCGTATATGTAAACAGATTCTCCGACATTTCAATCCTCCTTGTTAAAATGAAATATAACATCAAGTCCATCTTCTGTATCAATCACATTATAAGGGTTCTTGAAATTCAAGTCGTACCCCTCAGGAAGACTATAAGTTATCCGTTTTCCGTAGCCAGCAGAATCGCAGAGGACGCTTGCTGGGGATGTTTTGGCAACAGTTGCGACGACACAAACGCCAATGGCAAGTACAAGAAGGACAACGGTCAGACCAATCCAGAACTCCTTATCCATAAAACACCTTAATTTTAACGAGCATATTCTTGACAATTGCAAATGGGCGAAGGTTTAGTGTTAAGACTTCGCAATTCTTCATTCTCCTTGGCGAAGATGCAAAGGATAACAAAGAAAATAAACGCAAGGATCAGAAAGAATATGGCGATACGTTCACAAAACTTGGTATATCCTTCCATACTGAAATCTCCTTAATCCCACAAATCATAAAAGACATGCGCCAACTTTGCAAAGGCATCGTCTACTTCTTTCTGCTGTTGCTCTGGCGTAGGTTCGTCGTCATACTTGCCATCGAAGCGATTGCGAAGAACATCAAAGGAACGCGCAGTATCTAGGAGATACTGTTTCCAATCTTCCGGCGTGTTAAACGCTTCATAGTCCTGTTTGTAACTGATGCCTTCCGTTGCAAGTTGACGAAGCATCTTGGGAAGGACACAGGAAAGATGGTAGCCCATGTCACACACGTCGTAATCGCAGAAGCCATGACGGATGCGCTGGCGGTACAGCTTGCGCATCTTATGTGGGGCGAAACCAAAGTGCTTAACGTTTTGCGGATTAAAGTCCATTACAAATTCCTCACTTTCTCTTACTTGTTCTTTATTGCGATATTGAGCACGTTTTCCATCAAGCAGGAAACGGTCATTGGGCCAACGCCGCCGGGGACAGGCGTCATATAACCAGCCACTTCAGCTACATCGGGAGACACGTCACCGACAATCTTGCCATCAATGCGATTGATACCAACGTCTATAACGACCGCACCGGGCTTAACCATATCCTTGGTAATGAAGCCTGCTTTGCCAACTGCCACGATGAGAATGTCTGCATTGCGCGTGTGCTGGGCGAGATTCTCTGTGTAGCTGTGGCAGATGGTGACAGTGCAGTCCTCGCGCAATAACAGTGCCGCCATCGGTTTGCCAACGATGTTGCTCCGCCCGATAATAACCGCCTCTTTGCTTTTGAGATTGATTCTTTCGTTAATCAATAACTCCATTATCCCACTTGGTGTACATGGAGTGATGCCGCGATAACCCCAATGCGTCACAAGGCTTCCCATATTGACATCGGTAAGTCCATCCACATCTTTTGACGGCGAAATACGATTGAGCATCGCACGGCTATCAATCCCTGCTGGAAGGGGAAGCTGTACCATGATTGCCGTGATGGAGTCCTTTTCGTTTAGCATCGCGATAGTGTTTGCCAAGTCGTACTGCGCCACCCTGCCTTTTATCTCTTCGTATGAATAGCTCTTCTTGATGACGATGCAGTCGATGTTGATCTGGGCACAGGCTTGCTGCTTGCTGCGAACGTATACATCACCAGCAGTGTCAATTTCGTTTGAGTACATCGAAACGGTAATAATTGCAAGACATGGTTTCTTACCTGCTTGTCCCCGCAGATCGCGCAGTTTATGGTAACGACGTTCAATTGCGAGTTTCTTGCCATCAATCATTTTTGCCGCCATATATATATCACTCCGTTTCTGATTGTTCGTCAAGTATATTCTTCACAACATCCGCTGCATTACGGAAGACAGTCTCGATGCACGTTACACACACTCCGTTCTCATCAACCCGTGAAGGAAACAGCGGGCACGAATCTTTACGGCACGGTTCTTCGATGGAAGGGAACGTGTTTTTGCTACCACAGTAGGTGAGTGCCGCATGAAGGTTTTTCAGACGAGGCAAGTCGTTTGCTGCCTCTGAATATCTGCTGTTCCATACAGACCTTGCTGCTTCTTCTGTTTCGCGCAGGAGCGAGACCCCGCAGTTACAACACTCAACAGCCCAAATGGAACGTGTGCTATTGAGTCTAATTCTAATGATGTGCACGCTGTTGCCACCGCAGAAGGGACATTGGCGCAGCCCAAATCCGTCTTTTTGCATTTTCTTTTTCCTCCGTTCTATCAAACCAATAAGAGTCAATTCAGGCGAATCCTTTGCTTGTGTTTGCCGCCATCATAGACGGTTAGGTAGGATTCATTTTTAACCGCATTAAGCGAAATTTCAAACAGCAGGTAGTCTGGCGTGGATGCGTTCAGAAGCAGTTTCATGACTTGCGACGTTTCTCGCCGCCAGACAACATAGATTTCTTTTTCTGAAACCGCTCTCTGGTGGTACTCCGTCAGATAATTTGCAACTATCTGCTTTATGGTTGAAAGGAACTCCGCGTCCGTCATTCGTTTCATCCTCCGATGATACTTGTGTCAGGAAGAGGAGGAATCTCAACAGGCTTTGCCTCATCAGGGAAGCGCAAGCAAAAATCGCTTCTCTTAACGACACACTGCGGAACTCCGTCTTTCCAAAACACAAGCCCATAAATATTATGGTCTTTCAAGTATGATGAAATACCAACAAAAGTGCGCTGAACGTCTACCACAAGTAGGTCATCGCGGACAAGATATGCCCTTTCTAAACCGTAAGGATTTCTATAAAAACTACCAATAATAGAATAGTATCCGTCCGGAAGTGAGGCAACATCGCTGTGGGCATCGAGAATCATATCAGAAAGTGCTGCAAACAGGTCATCTTTTTCTCTTATAGCGCTGTTGTTGATAGAAACCAGCAATGGCGTCCTATATGCTGTTGCGATTTGCTCTGCCAGATTATTCGGCAATTCGACCGCACCTTCCGGTATATCATGGCCGGGAGGATACTCGCCGTATAGATACCCTTGCCCCGCAAGAACATATGCTCCGTATCCATCAAGCAGGACGGTTGCACTTCCTTGCCCCTTCATTACCCATTCATACCCCATACGAACAAGAGGCATTGCTTTCCCCTCGTTCCCGTACCAGTATTCGTGTAAGAACAAAGACGGAAGTCTAAACATATGCGCTCCTTTATTTCGTGTACTTCTTTTCGATATTTCCGGCGATGAGGACTGCGATAATTACAACGATGGCGCTGAACAGAAAACCAACCCAGATAGGAGCAAGCACCCACCCCCACGACCATGAGATTACGCCGCACAGTTTCAGGACGATGAATGCAACTTGCAGTGCTCCAACAAAAGTAATTCCGCCGCCAGTCGCGGCTGTATTTGTGTTGCTGCTCTTCACACAGGTACTCCTTTCACATCAATATATTCGTGCTGGATAAGCCAGCAGACACCAAGCGCAACAGCGTCCGATTCATCGTCGAAGTCAAAGACAACGCCGCCTATATATAAAGGCAGCATGGCAGCGACTTCTTCTTTGGATGCCCGCGACTTTCCGGTCAGTGCCTTCTTGACGCTTGTTGGCGTGATTTCATCGAAAGACTTCTGGGTGTGTGTCCATGCGATGTAGTCAGAAACGCCGACCATCTTGAAGATGTTTTCTGTTTCTCTCGCGAAGCGATGGAATCCACGCTCACGCACGAGAATCAAGTCTGGGTCAGAATCAATGTAATAGGCAAGCTCCTGCGCATTCTCTGCAAGACGCTGACCGTGCGACTTCTTATTTCCTGCCGCCGAATGATGATCGACGGCAGACTTGCGGATGCACTCGACCGTCCGAGCTTCTGGATCACAGTGAAGGATACAGAAACCCGGACGATTCAGCGACTAATCAGCGCAAAACTACTTGATAAGATTACTCATATGTTCACATACCTTTCTTCCAGCATTTAACTGCCGCGCCGAGAAGTTCTGTGAGAAGAATCGGAGACACCCCATCAATTTCTGAGGTGTCAGTCAAATCCTCTGCCTTTAGCTCGGAGTCGTCTCGACGCCACATGATATAGTTCTTTATACAAAATTTCACTCTCTCAAGAAGATAGCGTGTAATTCTCCGACTTTGAGTGTGCCAGAGAGCGCGTTCAATATACCAAAGAGCCTTGTTCAAATCCTGAACGATGTTATCTTTGTAGCCAGCGCGTGAGAGATACTTGATGGCATTGCCAACGCAAAATTCAAAGCCGATGTCCAGCGACTCGATGTAGTCAATCGTCTCCATGCCACCATGATTGTAATGAGGCGGATGATTGACGGCATCGCACTGTGTAGATGTTCGCGTTGCCGCTGTATTACGCGCCTGTGCTTCCGAATCCACCATTACGCACCTCCGTTGTGTTGTCGTCATCGAGCGTCAAGTAGGGAAGGATAATTCCCTGCACGAACTTCTGACCTTCGCTCAACTCCAGCTTCTTGTCAACAGTAAGACCGACAAGAATATGCCCTTCGTTGTCGGAATTGATGTAGTCCGCATCCACAATACCGACCGTGTTCAGCAGACGAGTGCCGTATTTGAAGGACAGCCCTGATTTAGGAACAAGCATCAGGAATGAGCCGTGTGGGATTTTTGCGCGGACACCAGTAGGAATGACGTAGCGTTCTCCGGGATAGAGGGTCATGTCCGCCGGCATAAAGAAGTCGTATCCCGCAGAATCAGAAGTTGCACGGGCAGGAAGTTTGATTTCGCTAACATCGGGAGGACTGTAAATGTAACTAATGTTATCAATCCACACGTCATCGAAGGTTTCTTGGGAAACATGAGAAAACTGGTACATAGAGCACCGTCCTTTCTTTATTATCATAGATTATAGGTGCGGGACAGCCGATGTTTTTGTCGGCTGCCCCGTATTTTATTTTCTGGATTTCAAGTCTTCACGCCACTTAGAGAGCAGAAGAGGCGTGTATTTTACCCACCGCACGTTTGGAAGGGATACGGTAAGATGTCCACTGGTCTTGTGCGTATGATTCAATCGCGGGTGGTACTTGTTGATCCAATAGACGTGATACAAGAGCCAATCGGCTGGCGTCTTATAGACGCTGTAATCAATATGAGTCATCCTATCAATGTTGATGCGTGTCTCATATTTGCGCCCATATAGATGACTCTTGATGCGAGTGCTTAAAGCCTGTTTTGTCTTGCCAATATAGACAATTTCATCATTGTAATAAATACGATAGATGAGCATATCCCCACGATGAGGGCGACTCTTTTCCTGTTTCTTGACGATATAGATTTCGCTCATTGATAGTCGCCTCCATTCCATAAGACGACAGAGACCGCCTTGATAGTTTTCTTCATATCAATGATGCGCTGGTTGGACGAACCACGAAATTGCAGACGTTTATCAGCAAGCGATTGCTCAAAGCGACCATCGACAAGAATGTCAACCTCTTTTAAGGCGATACAGAGAAAAACATTGGTAGGCACTTCTATCACTCGTTTAAGAAGTTCATCAAACGTATACCCGGTATATATCCATACGTTTTTGCCGAGTTCATGGGCAATGTCTATAAGCCAACATGTCACACAAAGGTTTTCGTCGCATAAAGGTTCGCCTCCTAATATGCTTATCCCGGAAATATATGGACGAGAAAGGAGTTCTTTTATCTTTTTAGAGTCATCTGTATCAAACGGTTTGCCGTAGTTATAATCCCACAGCTCCTGATTAAAGCAGCCGGGACAATGATGCGGGCAGCCGGAGAGGAAGACCCCGACTCGAACGCCGGGGCCATCGGCAATATCGAACTCTTTGATTTTCGCGATATTACTCATAGGTGCAGAACCCTTTCTTGTATTTCCTGTGTGCGCCCTTGATTCCAGAAATTGCTTCCTAAATATCCACATGTTCGGCGCACGACGTGCATCTTGTTTTGGTCGCGGTTGCCGCAGTTCGGACATTCCCAAACCAGCTTGTTATTTTCATCCTTGACAATCTGAATCTCTCCATCGAAACCACACACTTCGCAGTAATCCGATTTCGTGTTCAGCTCAGCGTACATGATGGTATCATAGATATGTCGGAAGAGAGTCAAGACTGCCGGAATGTTATGCTGCATATTAGGAATCTCGCAGTAGCTTACTGCGCCACCGGGGGAAAGGCGTTGAAACTCAGACTCAAAGGTCAGCTTGGTAAAAGCATCAATCGGTTCGCGAACGCATACATGATACGAGTTCGTGATGTAATTGTGATCTGTAATCCCTTCGATAATACCGAAACGCTTTTGGAGCGCTTTTGCAAATTTGAAAGTTGTCGATTCGATAGGACTCCCGTAAACCGAGTAGTCAATATCTTCAGCGGCTTTCCATTCGCTGCACTTGTCATTGAGCAGCTTCATAACTTGCAATGCAAAGTCTTTGCCGCCGCCAGTATGAGATTCACCTGTCATATACTTGACACACTCGTATAGGCCAGCATACCCCAGCGAAATAGTGGCATATCCACCGACGAGAAGTTTATCAATCGTTTCACCTTTTTCAAGACGAGCGAGTGCGCCATTCTGCCAAAGGATAGGTGCGACATCGGACGGTGTTCCACGCAGACGTTCATAGCGGAGACGCAATGCGCGATGGCAAAGTTCAAGCCGTTCCTCGAATATTTTCCAGAATTTATCGAAACCTCCTCCAGATGATAGTGCTACATCCGGGAGGTTGATGGTAACAACTCCCATATTAAAACGCCCATAGTATTTATGTTTTCCCGGAACATAGTTCTTTGCCTTGGCAATGTTGCCGACACCAGCATCGGTAAATCGGTCGGGGGTTAAGAAGGAACGGCAGCCCATGCAAGGGTACACATCCCCGGACTTCAACTCGCGCATTATTTTGCGAGAGATATAATCCGGAACCATTCGCTTCGCAGTGCACTTCGCCGACAGCTCTGTTAAATAATAATAGGGAGTTCCCGGCTCGATATTATTATCATCCAGCGCGTAGATGAGTTTCGGGAAGGACGTTGTTACCCAGACGCCCTTTTCATTTTTTACACCCTGAATGCGCTGACGAAGAACCTCTTCAATAATGAGGGCGAGGTCGGCTCTCTGTTCTTCCGGTGCTTCGTTGATGTCCGCATAGACAGTCACAAACGGTGCTTGTCCGTTTGTCGTCATCAGTGTAATAATCTGGTATTGAAGTATCTGAACGCCGCGCCTTATATCATCCATGACCAGTCTGTTAATGAAGTCATCAAATTCTTCCGGAGTGAATTTCGGTGAAAGGTCGAAGAAGGTACTGCGGAATTTCTGACGAGAAGACTCAACAAACGGTGCGAGATGTGTCAGCGTAATCGTCTGCCCGCCGTACTGAGAAGACGCAACCTGCGCGACAATCTGCGTCGCGATATTACAGGCTGTGGAAAAAGTGTGCGGCTTTTCAATCAACGTATTGCTGATGATTGTGCCATTTTGAAGCATATCATCAAGGTTCAGCAGGTCACAGTTGTGCATATGCTGTGCAAAGTAATCCGCGTCATGAAAATGAATAATTCCAGCGTCATGCGCATCCATGATGTCTTTCGGCAAGAGCAATCGTCGGGTAATATCCTTGCTGATTTCGCCCGCCATATAGTCACGCTGTGTCGGTAGGATACCCGGATTCTTGTTGCTGTTTTCCTGCTTGACTTCCTCATTCATATAATCGACTATTCCCAAAATCGCGCCGTCTATTATATTCCCCTTGCGGCGAAGCGCGTGTTCATACCGATACCGGATGTATGCTTTCGCAACACCGAAAGCACCAGCTTCCATCAGTTGTGTTTCGACGATTTCCTGTACATCCTCGACGTTTGGCGTATGAGGCATTGCCTCGCAGTCTATGATGACACGATGCACAACCTTATCAAGCGCGATGTCGGATAGTCTACCGTATGAAGGGACTGATTCGTTCGCCTTCCTGATTGCATTCCTGATTTTTTCAGGTTGGAACGGCACTTCTTCGCCGCTCCTCTTAATTACATTCATTTGGATTCCTCCTTATCACTTGCTTTGAAATTGTAAACGGGTTTCAAAACATCAACAATCGTAACCGCACCACCTTCAAGGTTTGTGATGGCGTCCTTAATAATTTCAGCGGGCTTATAAGCCATAGGCGCTTCGTCTTTAGTCCCTTCGCAAACAGACGAGGAATAGATGCCACTCATGCTTTTCTCGTATGCCTCCATTGAGATAGACTCTTTCGCCTTTGCACGGGACATAACACGCCCAGCACCATGTGGGGCAGAGGCGTTCCATGCCGCATTCTCTTTTCCGACGCACAAAAGCGTTCCGTCTCGCATGTTCATAGGGATGACAAGGAACTCGTTTCCACGAGCGGGCACCGCGCCTTTTCGGAGTATGACATCGCGAGGATCAATGTAGTTGTGGGGAGTATCTATCTGCGCAACGGTTTGCCAGCCCATAGCATCTATGATGATGTTGCAAATCTCTTTGCGATTCGCCGCTGCATATTCTTGGCAGGCGGTCATATCATCAAGATACAGCATCATATCGCGCCCAGATAGATGTGCATATTCCTTCGGGGCGGGCGCTTCTTTGTGGCTCTTAATATAATCGTTGATTTCTCGCTGGCGACCTTCCTGCTTTAACTTCTCGATTTCAATCGAAAAGTCATGCTTGTTACAGGTGCGATAGGCGAGGTCTTGATAATAATCTGCAACCTGCTTGCCAAGGCAGCGACTGCCTGTATGCACGACCAACCAATAATGCCCATAGGAATCACAATCCAATTCGATGAAATGGTTGCCGCCTCCTAATGTCCCCAGCGAACGACATGCGCGGTCTGTATCCACATGTTCTTTACACCATGTATCAAGAAGTATGGTGAACGCTTTCATGTAAAGTTCAGAAGTATAGTCATCTTCGTCGTTGGAATCGTCAGACTCATCAGGCTCATCATGAACAGCAAATCCGCAGGGGATTTTCTCACGGATTACGCGGTCGAGTTTCTCCAAATCAACATCCCCTGCAATCTGTACGGCGCGCACACCGCATCCAATATCGACACCGACGAAGTTTGGGATAACAGCATCGTGAATCGTCATGGTTGTGCCGATGGTGCATCCTGCTCCTGCGTGGCAGTCAGGCATGATGACAATATTGGATTCTTGCAAGCTCTTCAAGTTGCACATTGTGCGAACCTGTTCGAGCGTTGCTTCATCAACTTCGCCGTTCGTCATGATTCGCGCCGTATTATATTTCCCTTTGACCGTAAGCATTAAGTATCCTCCTTGCTGTTCGCTTGCTTCTCTTTTCGGGCGGCTTGTGCTTTCTTCATTCTTGCTCGCAGTTCTTCTCGCTGCTCTTCTGTCAAGTCGCGCGGCTTATATACGCGCTTCTTGAAGCTGAAAGACAGGTACTTTGCAGGCATCTTGATGTACAGGCAGCCGTCATTTGTTTTGGGGTCGCCCTTGACAATGAAATCACCGGGGTTACTGCGGATAAGTTTCTGTAACTTGTTGATAATCGGTGGATAGTCTGTGGATAAATAGAGGGTATTCTTGTCGTTGCCAGTTTCGATGCAAACTTCGTAGTCCATTTTGCGCCTCCTATATACACGCACAGATTTTATTCGTCCCATCCTTCATCAAAAGAAGAACGGATATACAGACCGCATTCACACTCGCCCGTATCCTCGAATACGGAACACGGACATTTATTCTTCTTCGTAGACTTGTCTTTATTCAGGCAATATCCACCGTTCGACTTGATGCGCTTCTTCTATCCCTTCGCGAAAGCATCATCTGGGTTCACCATGTATCCTTCTTTCATCATGCCGCACCTCAATTTTTCACGGAATAGAAGAACTCGCGGGTACAGTAGGGAAGCCATTGGTGAATCTGCCGAAGCATCTCTTCGATACAGTCCCGTAGTTCCGGCGCGGCATGGGAGTTCTTATCGCGCTCTTTAACGATGTGTGCGAACTCCGTGCAGTTGCAAGCGAACGTAAAGTTAGAGGGGATGGAAAGCATCAGCAGACCACGCGTTACGTCGTGGTTTTCAGCATCAGCTTCCTTGACGTAGCCATTCGCAACGCGCACATACTTTGTGCCGTCTTTCCCCTCAACTTCTTTCGGCAGGTCAATCTTCAAGTGGGAAAGCATTTCATCCGTCGTGATGATTTTGTCGTGATACCAATCCGATTTCTCCGCGCCATAATTGGCAAGGCGGGTGCTGGAGCGGATAATTCGATTATCAAAACGCTTGGCATGAGAATCGAAATCATCCTGCGCACCACGATGCAGTCCTTCGACGGTGAAGCGGAAGTCGATGAACTTACCCATCGTGATATGCAAAGGCGCCCACTTAAAAAGAGGAATCAGCAGTTTCTTCATTTCGTCGTCCGGTTCTTCGCGAATCAACTTGCCATGACGGTCGAAATTGCGCTCATAGATTTCCATGATGCGCTGCTCTTTTTCGCGCGTCCATGTACGCTTAGACAGGTACATGGACACAATCGCTTGCCACAAGCCGGAAATTTCATTCAGATAAACCTTCATCGTCTTCTCCTTCGTCTTCGTCCTCGTCATCCATTTCTTCGACCGCTTCTTCCTCGTCGTCGTCATCATCCTCTTCTTCATAAGGATTTTCGGGCGGCATATAATCATCAATGCCTGTATCCGTAGACGGGAGAGAGGTCAAGCGGCGCTGAAGCGTAGCAACAGAAATATGGGAAGCCATGACTGTGCCTTCATCAAGAATCAGGTACGACTTGATTTTCTTTCCATGTGTCGCGTCGATATACTTATGAGCGCGGCGGGAATACTGTCGGTACTTACGCCCGGTTTCTGTACCATATTGAATGACGGCAATGACGTGGTTTGCACACACCACGTCGCCCAAGCCAACATGAACAAACTTCAAATCTGCCATCGTTATCACTCCTTATACTTCAGCAGAAATTTCTTACTGACATTCTTGAACGAAATGCCCTTCTCATAATTGCGGAAGACAAGCCCTTCGCGCAGTGTTGGATAAAGCGCGGATTCTCCGTCCGCAAAATCCTTCAGTTCCTCAATTGTAGCGGGGAGATAATATTCTTCGGAAATCAAGGGAACCCACTTCATGCCGTATTCCTCGACAATTTTCGCCGCCTTAATACTATCTACACGCCCGCTGTTCTGGGTGATAAGGTTGAAGCAATACAGGTCAGGCGTATCAACATGATACTTATTGCCCTGCACACCCGGTGCGATACATTCACCCTGAATGCAAACCCAATCAGACTTATCGTCGCACTTCTTCAGCAGCGACAGAAGCACTTCCTTTATATGATAGCGCTCCGCAACAGACCAGTAAGAAGAGTTATCCTTCAAACGCCGATAATTGCGGGAGTAAACGCTGAAATCATAGGTCGTATACAGGCCGCGAAGATGTTTGTGGCGCTCCAAAAGGAATGTTCCGGATTGACCGTCTACCTTCTCGTGGACTTCATAGGGGATGTCGCGGCGGCCGAAAATCCACGGCAATCCTTCACACCGGGATTCGTCTGTCTTTGCAATAAAGACCGGGAAATCAAGACGAACATCCTGCGACAAACGCTTCATCAGCGCTCTTGTCAACGGGAAACGATACAAAAAGCCACGGAACTTATTTCGACTTTTTCCGCCCTTAATAGCACCTTTGGTCTGCGGAATATCTTCCGGCGGTTCGTACTTCGTGATGCCAAGGACGTCGGTCACATTATCCCCTTCGCTATAATCGGCAGGAGGAAGAATGCTGACGGGCATACACAAGCCCTGTGAAATGACACCAGCCATCTTTAATGTCTTGACGCGGAACTTTCGCGCTCGCATGAACTCAAACTCCGGCTTTTCCGGGAGAAGAGAATCAATCTCGAAAAACACGCACAAATCTCCAACAGCAAACTGGTCATACCGTACAATGACGCGCCAGCCAAGAACGTGTGCCAGACCAATCTGGTCACGGTCAGGGATAGGGTCTATGGCAGTAATCTTCTGAATGGTAGCAAGTTGTCTCACAACTTCTTTTCCTTTCTATACTGTGTCGTATCAACAAAAACATTTTCTGCAATCGCTCCATGAGGGAGACAGAGCATTTCCAACGGGGTCGGCGGCGGTACTGGGTGCTTCAACCGCTCCAACAGGGCAATACATTCGCACAGACAGTCTGTAATCAAACACCGGGAACTGGGCAAGTCTCGCGCGAAAGAGTAACAGCCCGGAATGTCAGGGGCAACAACGCGAACGCTGTCATGCCCCCTGATGTAGTAAACAGGATAATTTGCTTTCACAAAATCGCCTCCTTATAATACTTCGTACATATCGAGCCACATGTCATGCACGCCCGGAATGATTTGGGATTTACCGTTGACGTAACGGTAGGCGGGTGTTTGCTTCCACGCAACAATCCGGATGATGTTCCCCTGCTCAATTTCGCGCTCCTTATATAGCGGCTTCTTGATTTTCATCACACCCGTTGTGCCTTTCGCAAGGTTGAAGAGCTTGATCTTCGGGGAATACTTTGTGTCTACTTCCAGCACCGCGAACAAACCGTTCTGGTTAGGGTAGAGGTGACGAGGTTCACCGAAGGTCGCGATGTCAAAGGGGACGATGGAGGACATGGGAATGTCTTCATCAGGCTGCGCTACTTCATATTCACGAAGCAGTTCCATCCGCTTACAAATGGTTGTATCTATGAGGCTCTTTGTTATTTTGTTCTTCCCTTCCAAGAATTCCAGATAAACGCTCATGAGCTTTCCGGCTTTGCCAAATGCGGAAAAATAATCCGCCCAAATTAAGGTTCTTAGGACAGTGGCGTTCAGCGCCCCCGGAAAATTTTGCGCCCTATAGAGGAGGTCTACAAAATACTTCCCGGAGAAATCAGAAAGGGAAAACAGCGCTTCGGCATCCTTTAGCCCGACATTTTTAAGCGAAGCAAGGGAGTCGGAAATTGCATGATGCACTTTGTCGATGTAGTAATCGCGATTGTCCTGACCGAATTTTGGGTGCGTCAGCGTGATGTGCAGACACTTTGCAAGGGCCTTGCCAACCATAATGTCGTCATCATTCGCCGCGCAGGATAGGTAGGCTGCAATAAATTCTTCGGGGTAATAGTGGCGATAGTAACCGCAAAGGTAGGAGAGAAGAGAGTAGCCAATCGCATGATTTTTCCCGAACGAATACGCGCTGGCATCCTCGACGACCTGCAAAAACTCTTTTGCTTCCTGCTCAGCAACATCATGAGTCTTATCAGAGGTGTCGCAATACCCTTCCAGAATAACGGGGAGCGCTTCGTCTACCTGCTCCTTCTTCTTCTTTGTAATTGCACGACGAATGGTATCGGCGTAAGCGGCGGACAAACCACAAACAATCTGAAGGAAAGAAATCGTCTGTTCCTGATACACCAGATAGCCCAACGAATCTTTTAGAACTTCGTCTATGAGTTTTGTTGGGTTGTGGTGTACCTTTCGCGCAAGCAAATCGTCGCGGTAAGAAGCACCGGAAGGGCGGATGGCGGCAGTAACAACAGCAATGTCTTCAACGCTTCGGGGCTGAAATCTTCGCAAGGCATCCGCCGCAAACTCTGATTCAAACTGGAAGATAGCGGATTGGTCGCGGCATATATCATCCCAGACTGCGGCATCATGGAAGTCAATCTCGTGCATCCGGGGGTAATGCTTTCCAGCGAGCTTACAGCACTTGGCAATGACTTCAACCGTTTTCAAGATGAGCAGGTCGTACTTGACCAGCATCACATCGTGTGCCTCGTCCATGTTGAGAAACAGACATTTTTCGCCGTCCTTATTAAAGACGCCCCAGTTATCATGCAGTGCATCACACGAGATGACCATCCCGGCAGGATGAACAGATTGCGAAACCTTTGTCCCGATGATACCATCATAATAGCGGAACAGGTCGGGGTACTGCTTCATTGCCGTCTCCGGGTTGTCCTTGTAGCCCTGCTTAATAGAAGCGAGAATTGCTGGGCGATAAGGATTCTTCGCGTCGCAAGAAGCCGACTTTTTGAAATGACCTTTCTCATCGAACTTCTCTGGAGAATTCTGACGCTCCCACTTGATAGCAAGACCGCCGCCGCAGTCGTCAATAAAACTCAGGTCGGCAATTGTACCGTAGGATGAGACGCGAGCGCAATGCTTTTCGCCGAACTTGTTGATGATGTACTCGAAGATTTTCGGGCGGTCTGCTTCGATGCAGTCTACGTCGATGTCACCCAACTCAACACGATTCTCATTGCAAAATCTGGAAAACACCGTGTGATACTCAACGGGATTAAGGTCGATGATTTCAGAAACGTAAGCTACTCTGGAACCGCCGACCGAACCACGGCATGGGCCAATCGGGATATTGTTGCTTCGGCACCATGAGATGATGTCTGACATGGAGAGCATAAACCCAGACATGTTCGTCTTGTGAAAGGCTTCCAATTCTTCCACGATGTCGCGCCGAAATTCCTCTTCTTGCGAACGAGGAATAATCCCTTTATCCAGCTTATCGTCAAGCATTTGCCATACGATTTCGCGGAGCTTCTGTTCGTCGGCTTCCGGCGTTCCATAGAGGATGGGGTACTTCGGGGTCTTGTCCAGCTTGAAATCAACGACCGAATCCGCCATCCGGTTTGTGTTCTCGATAGCTTCCATGTACGCCCAACGAGGAATGGCATTTTGTTTTTCGTATGCAGCGACAAGTTCATCGTATGCTTTCCACGTCAGATCGAAAGAATCTTCCCCTTCGTAGTGCTGCCCTTTATACTCCATCAGGATGTCGCGGCACTCAGCGTAATAGGCGTTTAAGCTGTGTGTGTCCGTCCCTGCAATCAGTGGCTTCCCGGTGCGTTTGGAGAGGTTGAACAGATAGCGGTTATATTCTGCCTGCCCCGGCACATTATGATGCTGTATCTCGTAGTAGTCATACGCATTCGCCAGCACCATATATTGTGGATGCCCGTGCGGGAGCTTGTTGAGAGGGGACTGGATACAAGCGCTGATTTTGATGACGTTCGGGCTGATAGATAGAAATTCATCGAAGGTGATGCGATTGTTGTAGTACATATGGTCTGTTCTGGTGGACAACTCAATCAGACGGTTAATTTCCACAACGCCCTCAAAGTTCTTTGCCAGCAGAACCGTATGGTAATTATCGCGCACTTTGGGTTCGAGACGTTCCGTCAAGTAAATCTCGACCCCATAGATGAATTTCAATCCGTACTTTTCGCAAGCCATCTTTTTCTCAACCCAACCGGATGGTTTACCGTGCTCCGTTGATGCGATAGCTGTCATGCCTTGCGAGGCGGCGAGCTTGACATAATCTGTAAACTTCGTACAGCTATCCAGAAGGGAGTAATCGGAGTGCAGATGGTATACGGTATAGGTCATTGTGTAACCTCCGATTGTAATTATTCGTAGAAGCTATAACAGCACCACGGGCAACCTGTTATCAATTTCTTTCCAGCCACTTCAACGCTATATCCACGGTCTGGTTTGTAGATGTTTCGGCGGCATCTATAACAGCATCCGTTGCGAGGCGCGAAGTAGGGCAGATGGTGTTCGTCGGCATACTACCGTTGCTTTTCTGCCGCCTATACGGGGTCAAAGATTTCTTCAACTTCTTTTATCACAGAATCTCATCCATCCTCTCGACGATTACGTCGCAGATACCATATTTCAGGCAGTCTTCCGCGCTGATGTCCCAGTCATTATTGCGCTTTTTTTTGAGCATTGACGCAGGAATCTTCGTATGGTCGAGGATGAACGAACGCATCCTCGACAGCTCCTTCTGATAGCTGTCTGCTTGGTCGAGAATCTTCACGGCATCACCCTTAATAGAGCCACTGCCCTCATGAATCAGTACATGAGCGGACGGCATCATGAAACGCTTGTGTCCGGCGATAAAAATGATGCCTGCCGCGCTTGCCGCAAGCCCCATGTTGACGACATAAACAGGAGTTACAGATGTCTTGATGGCATCAATCAACGCCCACATCATATCCGCATCGCCGCCGTAGTTCTCGATATAAATCCAGATAGGCTCCCGTTCCTCAATGGGAATATTTGCCTGCTGGTCTTCCATATTGAAAAGCATAATCAACCGAATAAAGTCGAGTACGGTTTCGTCCACCGAAATATCGAACCAGAGCTTTCGATTCTGGAGCATCTTGTAATAATTCAGAATTTCAGGTTCAGGAAATGGCCCATTAGAGGGCAAACCTTTTAGGAGGCTGCCCAAGTCAATCGAAGTATTCTGTGTTTCAGACATTTTATTCACCTCTTTATTATTCTTTCCACGGTTCGTCTGCGACCTGCGCAATGAGCGAACGATGGCATGTATTCAGGGAACAGAAAGCGAAACGCGGATTACCCGTGCTATGGAAGTGCTTCATGCAGGGCAGAAAGCCGGAAGCATGTTGCGGAATATCCACCTGAAGTTGATGACCAATTACAATCACCTTTGATCCTTCACAGATTCGGGTCAACGTTTTGCGAAGTTCAGATACTGTAAAGTTCTGGGCTTCGTCAACGATGACAATTTTCTTGCCGTGTCCGCCGATATTACTGCCGCGCAGGAATGTGCCTGTCTCTGCGGTCACAAAAGCATATCCTTCCTTGTCACTCTCAGGCGTAATACCTTTGATTGCCTTATCAGGATATTCATTCGCGATTTCAAGCGCCTGATAAAGTCCTGTCATATAGGGAAGATTTTTGGTAAACATATCGCCGGGGATATAGCCTTGACGCGATTCAGCATTTGCCGCGACAATATAGTTGATGCCATCGCACAAGCCGTAGTGGTACATCAGCACGGCAGTTGCAACGGCAATCGTTGTTTTGCCTGTGCCAGCGCGAGCATCAACAAACACAGCATCAATATCAGGATTGTAGATAGCATTGCGAAACGTAATTTGTTCAGGGTCAAGCTGAAGCCCAAAGAACACATGGTCATCCAGTGTTTCGGGAACATCAGCATAGTCAATCATTCGCTTCTTCTTCGGAGGCATTTTTATTCTCCTTTAATGTGGAATTTTTAGGTAAGATAGAACAGCATCAAGTCCCAAACCATTTTCATCAGGAGGCCGCATACAGAACTCATACTGTTTGGGATGAGATTCTTTCATCCGCTGGAATCGGTTCGGCTGTTTCTCCACTTGAGCGCCGAACATACAAAACATACAGCCGGTGCGCTTTAAGCATGTCAGCTCCAGTTTGCCATTGCTGTCTTCTATGATGTCGCCATAGATAGACGCGATGGGCAAGTTGCGCGACTTGATGTATTGAAGGATGTCTTGCTCTGTCCAGATGGACAGGGGAGTGGAATGCGGGCGACGGCTATAAAAGGCGTTGCATCCTGTGCGCAGCCATGCTTCCGTCCGGCGTTGTGATTCGCAAGCCAACGTTCCAATATATGGATAACGCCCTGTTTGCCGCTCATATAGTATCACCGGGCGCTCCTTCATAATGCCGCAGCACTTTTCGGAAATCAGGAACGGTGCGTCAAGCAGGGATGCGTAGCGAGAAAAACGAGACGCGATGAATTGACTATTCGTGCCGTCAACTGTCTTCCCTTTTAATTTGTTCGTCGCCCACGGTGCTCCACGTCGCGCCGCCTCAATCAGACCAGCAACATCTTTTGAGATCACAGGATAACCATACGTCAAAAGAACTTCTTTGAAAGACTTCTCCGGCGTTAAACGAACGATGTCTGGTTTTGATAGCGCATGTTTCCGCACCTCTGGATACTCCAACCCGGTATCCACAAACACGCGAGGAACGTCCGGGTACATCTCATGCACAAGATGGTCAAGCACATCACTGTCTTTTCCGCCGGAAACAGAGACGAACATATCACCTTTGAAACGCTTGTAGGCATCCTGAATACGAGACATAGACATGGTTACTTTTGCCTCCAATGGCAGTGCTTGAAACTGTCGAAGGTCATCTGTTGTGTATACATACGAGGGCAAAAATCAACACCTCCCGCCCCTTTTACTTATATATAAGTGCTGTTTTTATGGCTCCTTTGTCGGCTTGATGAAGATTCTCTGCGTATTTTTTGAGGAGAAACAACATCTTTTTCTCACCGAAATCGCGGCACATAATAGAAACAGTTTCAGGGCAAATGCCGTAGGCTGCACATTCAGCAGAAATACGCTTCGCCCATGCGGGTTGAAAATGGGAAGCCCTATTATTCCGATTTTTATTCAACATTTTTGCCGCCTCCTATATAGGTGTGTCAAATACGACGATGTGCGTCGCGGTTATTGTGTTCGTATAGAATTTCGTCGATACTGAACCGTTCTGCATTCAATCTCGCAGCAACGAGAATGACAATAAGAACAAGGATCAGCAGAATCAGCACGCTCTCTGGACAAAACATAAGCCGTTCCCTTCTTTGTTGTTTGTAAGCTCGACGGAAGAAACAACTTCATCACCCCACACATCCCAGCCTTCGTGCTTCTCTCTTGCGAAAAGCTCTATGCGGGGTGCATAGCTGACTTTTTCAATCATTTTACGCATTTCTTCCGGCTTTGCACTGTGGATCCCTTTGGGCGAATAGAAACCAGTCACACCTTGCTGACGTTTCCCATCAATGATTTTATACGGGGGGGGCGATTTTCGACCGAGCGAAGATGCAATGCTCCGTCATCCCCCGAAAGTATTGCCCCAATCCCATTTTATCTTTGAGCCATGTAACCGTGGTGACGTACTCAAAACCCCAAGCCTCGACTACTTCCAACGCATCCGGTAAAAAGTTGTTGGTCGTCCACAAATACAGGTGGCATCCGTCAGGGTCGGCGAGGTCGCGGACGGGAAGCGCCTTGATGTCGGCTGTGCGCATCAAAGAGTAATGCCTGTCCGCGCCACGCTTGATTTTTCCTCCGCCCTTTTCCATCCACGGAGGGTCGGCGTAAATCGTCTTGTACTTCTTCGTCATTGCTTGGCATCTCCTTCGCTTAAGGTTACTCCAAACAAATGTCTCGATAGCGATAAGCTACTCTGTTTTCGGCGTAGTACACATTGTAGTCGTTCTGCTCGATGTAATACCAACGCTTCTTGTGACCTGCTTTCAAGAAATCGTGCAGGAAGTATTTTGTCTCGTAGTGGTCATCGACCAACTGCCGGAAGGATAGTTCGTCAATGTCGTCACTGTTTTCAACATAGTCGGCGATTGCCGTGACATCTTCCTCTGTCATGTCGGAAGTCACTACGAAAACTGCACGGGTAAATTGCTGGGAGTAACGACGATAGATTTTGCTTAGATCATCAATCGAATGACAATGGAACACAATCCGATGAAAATACCCTGCAAACCACGGGAAGTCGTCAAAGTAAGACGTGTGCAGTTCCGTATAGCAATAATGTAGCTGACAAATAGCAAGCGCCTGCCCCCACCAATCGGTATGTTCCCTCCAATTGAATAAGGGATCGCCGCCTCCCGAAAAGGAAACGCAATTGCATCGGTTATTTTCAATCGCGTTGGCAAGGCAATCAAGTCCAGTTAAGGTGGTCTTTGGAATTTTGAGATTATTATTTTTTACAATACAATATGGACATGTATAATGACACCCAAAGTTGGTTATCACACTGAGAAATTTATACATTGTCAGTCTCCTCTTTCAGCCACCAGCGCATGACTTCTTCGCCGTTCTGCCACGTCGTCGGAAGCCCTTCTGCCTTGCGCTGCTCGATCATGCGGTCAAACGCCCGGATGTACAGCGCCCGAAATTTTGGATAGCGCGAGAATTGCGCCTTTTGTCCAGCAGCGCCAGCCATCGGACAACCGATGCAGCCAATTCTCGTGTAGCCCTCATCGTACAGGCAGCAGTGCGGCACTTTCACGATGTCATTGAGAAACTCCCACACATCTTCATCTGTCCAATCAACGATAGGATTCAAGAGCATTTTCTGCGTCCGATAACAAAACTCCGCAAGTCGGCGGTTTGCATCATTATCCTCGTTAAGGATAAGCCCCCCCGACTTATTTACATTGTACGACGCTCCAAGCGCGTCAGCTCTTGCCTGCGTTGTTTTGGGCTTGCCCTTAATGTTGACAATTCCCTGATTCGCTTTTCGGTTTGCTGACTCCGCCCAGCGAACGCCAGTTACGACCATCCGACCGTCACCGTTTGTTTCCTTGAGCTTTTCGCAACAAAAACGCGCGATTCTCGTCGGCGGCATCCGCTTCTGCGGAATCAGTGTCCACATACTGATGCGCTTGCCGTCCTCATCGTGCGGCACATCGAAAATTACATCGGAATAATACTCACGGATGAAGTAAATAAGCTCCGGCGGATCAACGCTCGTGACGTGGTAGTGCGCGTCAAACTTTACCCCAGCCATCTTCGCCAAATGGTAGATGCACTGACTATCCTTGCCGCCGGAGAAGGCAAGAAAGTACCCCTCCTACGGTTCAAAGGATTTCAACCGCTGGATGGCAATATCCAGCTTTGTGCGGATTGTACCGTCAGCACCGATAATTTGTTCCATTAACATTTTCTTCTCTCCTCCGCGTCCGTAGGGTTGAATGACCTGCGGACGTCAAAAAAAAATCATGGGTAAACCACTTCTTTGTACTGCTCCCTCTGAAAATCCATAAAATCTTTTGCCGTTGCGTATATGATTGCGTTATTTGTCCACCGCTGCAATCTGCGAGTAATGGTTGGTGCAGAAGGTTTGTTATATATCATAACGAAAGGCCAGCATTCGCACTCTTGGATAACCCTGATTCGCTCCATGTCCTGTTCGTGCGTCGTGTTGAAATTCGTGAGACAATATACCTTACAATTCCGCCAATTCCATTTGCCCTTGATTCTCTTGCAGGCTTCTACATACAGTTTCAGTCCTCGTTCTACGGGTTTCATTGCTTCCATGCTGTCCATCGCAAAATGCGGCGTTTTCAGGTTCATCCGGGCAAGCAATTCAGCCTTTTCCGGAGTGAGCAACCGGGCATCCAAGCCCTGATTGAAGTCAACCTTTGCGCCTGTTTTGACAAGCTGTTCCAGCAATTCAGGTGCATCATTGCTTGCAAGGATGTTAGAGTCTGATAGGCATATGTTCCCTTGCCCGTTCCAGAACTGCGTTAGATCAGCAACCTTATGCGCACATCGCCCTTCCTTCGGAGCTACATGGCAGAACGAACAGCCTCTTGGACAACCTCGCGTCAGAAATCCGTATGCTGTCTGCTTTTTTAGCGGCTGTCCGTAACCCGTATATTCGGGATAGAGACTATAATCCGGGTAAAAACTTTCAATTTCAGGCGGAAGGGGGTGGTCTTTCTCCTTGTGATATACTTCTTTGTCCCCTTCAAGCCAGATAGCATAACCCGTTCCGCCCCGTATCACTTTGATAGCATTGATTGGCGTAGGCAAATCAGGACTATACGCATCGCTGAATACTTTTGCCATATATACGACATCGTAGATTTCCGCGTTTTCGTTCCACCATTCCACCTCATCCCCGCGGGCTTTGTGCCACCCTGACAATTTCATCAGGCAGAGATTGGGGAAATGATGACCGTCCACGTCTATCAATCCAATTTTCATTTTTCCTCCGGCACTTCCGGCAGCGGAAACCAGTATCGCGCATAGTCATCAGCGTGCCATATAGTGCTGCGCGGGTCGTATCGCTCGTACGCGAAGAGATACTTGCCGGGCGCGCGCTCGTATCGGCACAGCACCAAGACCAGCGTGCCTTCCTCCGGCAGACGCTCGGATACCGGAATCCACTTATCGTTCATCAACATTCCTCCTCCATTTTCCCCGCCCATTGCTCCGCCATAGCTTTTGCAATGCCGGGAAAAGTTTTGCTCCGCTCCTTTGCATCCTCTCCGCGCTTTGCCGCGCCGTATGTACTGCGGTTTTTTCGCCCTGTTCCCGACGGCACATACGGTGCGATTGGCTCAACTACGTCAGTCGGATGCAGCGGCGGAAGCCCTTTGAGCCACAGGCGCGTTTTCTTGGTATATGGATGTCCAAACATATACGGCTGGATTTCCTGCGTATGCGGCGGCATCTCGTACACCTTACTTGATACTGGATTTTCGACCGCGATTCGCGGAATGTCTGCATTGTAAAAGCGCATAAAGAACGCCTTGGCTTCCAGTCCCTTTTGGTATCGTGCCATATCCAGCTCACCTTTGCGCGGATATAAACGGCAAGCTCCCGCGTTGCTCAAATAGGTGCATGGCGGATGCGCAATCAGCATATCCCACGCGCCTACATCATGCGCTTGTCCGTCCATCGTGACGATTCGCCCCCCCAGAAGCGCATCCAGCGCGTCTCCGTGAATGTGCCATTCTGGATGTCCTCCAGATGGCTCTTGCACGTCGCATGAGTACGCTTCATGCCCCAGCTTGCGCATTTCAATCGTCACGGCTTGCGATTCTTCACACGCTACGAGGATTTTCATCAGCGTTTTTCCTCCCACGGCGTATTCGCCATCTCTTCCGGCGTCGGCTTTCGCACCCAGCAGCGCCACGTTTCGCCGTAGGTGCAATCGGCGTACCATGTGCGTCCGCCATCGAAATATATGCGATGGCTTTTAGGTTCCCAGTACGTTACCATTCGCGCACGGACGCAAGGCTCGTCGTCTCCGTTGTTATCTTCAATCCATACGAGCGTTCCTGTGCTTACCGCAAGCTCTGCAAGGGACAGCACACGGTTTTTGTGCTCATTCATCTTCCTTCGTCCTCCCACGGCGTTTTCAGCATCGGTCACACCTCTTTTCCCAATCCCTGTTTTACTTGTTGCAAAATCTGGCTTTTCGCAGCGCTCAAACTTAATCACCCACACCCAGCAGTGCATATACATGTCGAGTTCGGGAAGCACTTCCGTTACCCGCAGAAAGATGCGAGCTGCTTCCTTCGGCATGTGGTTTGATGGTTCCCAAGGAGAAATCTCCCATGGGTCATCATATTCCGTTCCTGTCGGTCTCTTGTTCCCGTTCGGATCGGTTGCTCGATATGCGTAAACAGTTGCTCCATGCGGCAAATAGTACGCACACCATGTTTCCCGAACCCACAGGATGTCACCGACAGCATATGGGGCTTTTATCGTTTGATAGGCATCGAACAATCCTCCACCCGGTAGCGCACCGCCATAGAGAAAATCCCATTGTTCGTAGTTCTCATCTCCAGAAGGCTCTGCGCGATAAGCGCGAAGCCCATCAAGACCTTTGACAATTCTTCGCTCCTGCGTTTTTCTCCCCTTGAGAATCGCTTGTACCCTTGCTGTGTTGAACGAAATAGGCTTAATGCTCATTGTGTTTCACCTCCCACGGCGTGTCCTGCATTTCCTCCGGCGTCGGCTCTTTCTCCCAGCACCGCCACTTTACGCCGTAAGTGGCGGGATAGACAAAAAACGAACCAATTCCGAGATTGTAGTAAGGAATGACTTGCCACAAATTTCCGCCCATCTTGAACGTCGCGAGAATCGAGCTGTTATCGCGACGTTCCAGCCACACACGCGCCGTCTTTTGGTTCTGCGTGATTGCTTCGGCAAACGTCAGAACGCGATTTCGCGGCTTAGTCGTCATCGTCCTTTTCTCCCTCCCACGGCGTTGCTGCTCGCTCTTCATCTGTCGGATTGCACAGCCAGCAGCGCCACGTCTTGCCGTAGTCCTTCCACTTCGGTTCTTGCCTCTCCATGATGTGCGCCACATTTCCCCACGGAACTGCTGCATCCGCTATCCATGCAATCTTCTTTTTGTTGAGCCACATGAGTTCACAGCAAATCGGTTTTTTCATGTTGAAGTAGGCATCTTTCACTTCATCCAGCGTCAGCACTCGGTTAGGCTCTTCATACAGCCTCATAGCCTTTTCATAGGCTTCTTCTAATGCCTTTTCGACACTTTCCGTGCTTGTCTGACAGCCTCTTGCACTCGGAGACATTGCATTGCAGTGTTTACAATAAAAACGCACATCGCAATAACTCATTGGATAGTCAAATTGATGTTGCATCTCCCATCCGCAGTACGGGCATTTCGGCATCGGCTTTTTCTCACTCATTCCGTCCCTCTCACGGTGTGTTCGCCGCTCATCGCGTCCATCCTACCTGTCCTCTCCACGGTTCGCTTTCCATTTCCTGCACCGTTGGCGGATATAGCCAGCCCCGCCATGTGATTCCGTAGGTTTTCTGATTCGGGCGATTATGCTTAATGCCCATCACATCCGGCTTCCTTCTCGCCCTGCATAGACGAAGCGTTTCCTCATCTTTTATCACTTCTTCGGCAGGGACTAAGACGTTCGCCATCCATGCAATTTCGTGCAATTCGCCTCTGATTTCGCAAGGGATAGCTTGCCCGATGCTATTAAAAAGCGTCAGATCGTCCCACGTCAGAACTTGGTTTCTTTTCCTGTCATACTCTTCTGGTGCAGTCTTCATCGCAGCATCCCATGCTTGCCATTCTGCTCCTTCCTTGTCGGTACTCCACACAGGCGGTGTTTGCGCTCCACAATTTGAGCATACAAACACCGCTCCAAATATGCCGTCGCCAAATCGCGTTGATGGACGAACAACGCTTTGCATTATCGCTCTGCAGTAGGGACAAATCACAGGGCTCATCCCTTTATTCATCGTCGTCACCATCCTTCTTTTCCGGCAGCCACTTCGCAGCCTCGCGTTCATCCTCCGTCGGCTTCCGCAGCCAGCAGCGGAAACCACGCAGATATTCATCCAGCGGATAATCCCAAACGTCCCAGCTTTTTGTATACACCTTGATTTTCTTTTCTGTTTTCCCTTTGTCGTTGATTACCTCTTCCACAGCCACAAGACATTCCTCAATATCGCACGCCTCACCATGCCACTCAACAAAACATTCTTTTGAGCAAATATTGTACAGCGACAAAATCTTGTTCGGCTCTTCGTCCCGTTTTAATGCTGCTTTGTAGGCTTCTTCTGCCGTTCTACCTGTTGGGCTTTTGCTTTCACACTCTGCATTTGTACATTTGTACCAAAACCGCAGCACACAATTCCCGTCCGTTTCGAGCAAGTCAAAGATTCCAGTTTTAAGAAGCATCTTTGACCCACAATACGGACAAGATACGGGAAACTTCTCGTTACTCATTGTCGCTTTCCTCCTTTGGCGCGTCCGGGTATGGCATCCAGTGCGTGATGCTCACAGGCTTGTAGTCGTATGTTTCGTCCAAAAACTCCTTTGTGTCTGGACGAAAATACAACGATGGATAGTTCCACCCACTTTCTATATCAAATCCGATGACGTGCGTTCTATTTAGCGGCAGCACATTATCCACGGAAAACCACTCCGGCGCACGGCGATTCCACTTTTCCACCGCTTCTTCCGCCGTTGCCGCTTGAACATCTGCTTGCGTGCACACGCAAAAAACACTAAATACTTTCGACAAAACCCCGATGACTTTTTCTCCGTCGCGACACTCCCATTCCGGGGAACAGTACGTTTTCGCCTTGCGCCCGCAGAACGGACACGGTTTCAGTTTTGACTTCAGTTCGGAAATATTCGCACTCATTGTTTCCACCTCTTTATTTACTCGCGCCGCAGTTTGTCTTCATTGATGCTCCAGCAATGCCCTGCTTGACCTCTACCTTCAGCATCATGACCCCAAATGTCATCATCAAATTCCACGGCATAACTAAATGGAGCAAAGTCATTATTCCGTTTGAGAATTTTGCCATGCTTATTGTAGACAAGAGGATTGCCCACAACATAGTCACAAACGACTCTATCTCCGATGCGGAACTTATCAGAATCATTTGCCTTTGGCTCTCTGGAAAACAGTCGATTGAAAGCGACTGTTGCACCGACCTTGAAGTTGAACTTGTCTGCCGGATTGTAGCGTGCGGTTGCGCTCTTAATTTCTTTCCCATTGATAATCATCCGCGCAGTTGTCGTCTTACCGTCGCAGTCAATGGTAACGCGATACGGGGAAGAGTGGACGGCTTCGCCAAAATCAACATCTTCAAAGTCCACGACGCGCGTTCCAAACTTTTTGTACCAACTTACTTCATCCCAATAAAGAGTAGGCATAATCGCGCTGCATTTGATGGCAACTTCTTTTCCTTTGAGTACAGCACGTTTAATGGCTTCAAGTTCATTCCCTTCAGAAAATCCTATCCACCAAAAAAGCCCTTTCTTATCGCACACCTTCAGAAAGGTTTCAAGATTTTCCTTCTTCAGACGAACAGCGATGTCTTTCTCGATAAAATCCTTCATGGTATACTTCATAACAATTCCTCCTGTTAAATCATAGGCCAGCGGTTATTGTTGTCTGCCAATGCAATCATTATGATAAATGCCCCGATAAACAGAGCAAGCATTACACCATCAAGCATCATCAGCATTCACCACTTTCTGTGCTTCGAGAATGTAGTCGTCACCCTGCTGAGCATAAGACCTATATGGTTTGTCCGATACACCAAATCGTGCGCCAAATTTCTGCATTGCAAGCATTGGTTGCTCTTCGTATTTCTTTCCTTCAAAAGAAACGGCAGCGCCGCATTTTGAATAATTGCTGCAATAAAAAGCAACTCCATCAAGCAGCATATACGGCCGAGCGGCAGACCCACAAATCGGGCAAATATATTTCAACTTTTTCGCGCCTCCTTATTAGAACGGCATGGTTGTTTCTGCGTACTTCACACCATATTCAGGACGAGAGCAGGCAAGGACGGCAGGTTTTTCAATGCCTGTTTTGTCCCAGCTAAATTCGTTGTTGTCGCCAGCATCTACTTGATAGATTCTGCGGCTATCTGCGCAATAGGCACACTCAATTACTTTCAAGACACCTTCTTCACGGTTCTTCAGCACTCGCAGGTTCGGACGTTCTGAGGAAATACCGTTGTCAGCAAGGTTCAGAATCTGTGAATTGCCCGCAATGTCATCCCCTCTAAGCTGTTCTCCTGCTTTTGTCTTGCGAGGATGAGCAATCAGGATAACGTGGACATTAAAACGTTCCGCGAACCGTTTTACAGCGTTGATAAACTTGCCCTGTGCTCGAAATTCTTCTTCGGAGTCGGAGACGGAAGTCATCATGTTGTCAATTAGAAACAGAGAGCACCCATATCGCCTTGCAACACCCGTAAAAACATTGATGATGGCATCCGCTTGAGATGTATCGAAGAACTCTTTGTTATCATAGAGAAAAAATTTGCCGTCATACCATTGACGAATACGCTGATGCACCTCCCACGGAACGAATGGCACTTCTTTTCCTTTAACTGGGTCGAATTTCAGCCCAATATAGTCGCTTCCTGCTGCCTGAAAGTGAATCCAGTTTTGAAAACGTTCCTTATTTAACTCCCCAGAGTACGCACAGACGCTTTTCCCTTGCTCGATGGCGTTCAGCAGGATCAACCCTGCCAATGTTGACTTACCATGACCTGTTTTACCAGTCATAATGGTTATTTCTCCGGGAGCAAGCCCCCCAATACAGTCATCCAGTGCGGGAATCATCGTCTTGATTCGAGGAATTGCCGTTGTATCGACAGGAGAAACTTTTGCGAGGTTAATTACCCCCTTAATAGGGATTTCTTCTGCCGTTTCTGCCGCCGCTATGACTTCCAAAGCACCGTAAAAGTACAGAATTTCGTTCGCATCCTTGCAAACCTTCCCATCTGGGCGTGTTGGATAATTGCTGACGATTTTACAGCGGCTTTCATCAAGTCTGCGTGACACTTCATGCACCATTTTTTGCCCCGGAGCATCATTATCGCCAAAAAGGACGATGGTTTTGAAGCGTTCAAGCCAATCGTAGCAATTTTCAATCCATGTCGTATCTTCACAGCCGCTCGGAACGGATACAACGTTGCTGATACCCGCTTCATAGAGGCTCATGGCATCAATCAGCCCCTCTGTGATGTAAAGCGGCTCGCTAAACACGCAATCATCCATATGAAAGAGAACCGCTTTTGTGTTTGGCTCACGCCATTCCTTTGGACGTTTTGCTTCCTGCGGGTTCGGCTTGTAAGGAGGGCGGAATTTCACGAAAACATTGATTCCGCCTTCAAAAAACGGAAAAACAATGTTTCCTTTGCTGTCAGCGCCCACCTTAAACGCATCAACCGTCTCGCGACTGATTTTTCGCCGCTCAAAGTAGCGATAAATCTCGTCTGTTGCAGGAAGCATCTCTACTTTTGGAAGCGAAAAGTCCTTTCCTTGTCCAGAGTTGCTCGATGAATGCTTTACAGCGGCCATTGCAGTCCCAAACTTCTCCGCAAGCATCGGAAGCGTACCATGTGCTCGACAAGAGCCGCGCATACAGACATAGCAGCCCTTGTCAATTGATAGTGCGAAGGTGTTTTTGTCGCCATGTTCTCCGCCGTGACAAAAAGGGCACAATTCTGGAACAATTTCTCGACCAAGCGGTTTCTCTCGTATTTTATACGGTGAAAGGTATTTATCAGCAAATGTGATGATTTCGGATTCGTTATTTACCGCCATCGCCACTCCCTCCTTAGTCCAAATACGGGAGCGATGTTCTGATGTCTGTTGGAATGTTACCATTCCAAACAAAAGAGTTTTTTAGCACATATTCGTTATAGCTTGCCGCCGTTTTATTGGCACGCATCTTCGCCTGTTCAGCCCATGACAGCTTTTCTGCATTTTCGCTGTCTTTGTACTGCTGGTAAATCAGGCTGTCACTTGTGTAACTTGTCATCATTGCGCGGCAGGTGTCTTCAACCTGCTTACGAGTGCTATACGCCGTCGCATCATCAGCCTTTTGGACGGCAAAAAACCATGAGTTCCACATGGCGCGTCCGGCAGGGAAGCAGGAGAAGAAAACCGTGCAGAATAGCAGAACGACCATCAACAGACACAGCAAACCAACAACGACCTTATTCATCTGCCACGCCTCCTTCGTACCGAACAACCGGACTATCAACGATGAAGGGAATGTCGGAGTAAAGGTACTCGCCCGTCCATTCTATATATTTCCCATCCGGGGTGAAGAAGAAAATGCCGTCATCATTCTCACCATAGCTGCCATCCACGTCAGCCAGCCACTTGTTATACGCCCGGTGTTCGCCGCCTGAATACTCATAGTATTCGCTGTCAGGGGACAGAAAGCTATTCAGGCTCGTTACCTTTCCGTCTACCACGAAATTGCCGACAACAGTATTCCCGGCAAAGAGCACGATATAGCCCAGCGGTTTTTCAACCGCACACATGAGCGCGTTTGCCTTTTCGCGCTGACCATTAACCCAGTAAGCACGCCGAATCAGGTTATACCGCTCCAGCGAGTAGCTGATGTCCTTTGGTGTAGGCTGGTTATCCGTCAGGGAATTTGCCACCGCTATCTGAGCCTGAACATCCGCTTTCGTACCACCTACGGCAGGAGTGTCTGAACAACCCGTCAGCACCAGTAACGCCAGTGCGATAACCACAATCAAACTAACCACGCGAACCGTCTTTTTCATACGTTTTTCCTCCCTGCAATGATTGCCAATAAGTTCTCAAGCTGCACGCCGAGCTTAACAAGTTCGGCTTTGACTGTTTCTGACATTTTACCTCCTTGTGTCCCGGCTATCATCACTGATTAACCCCTTGACTTTTCGTAGCCGGTCTTATAAAGAATGGAGCCGAACACAAGTGGCTGTATTCGGCTGTTGCTTCTGCATATCAGGCAGAACCTTGCATGTACTTGGTAAACGCTTTCCCAATGCGATTTTTCGCGCGATAAACACCAGACTTTGAGAATCCACAGGCGGACTCCACAGATTTCCAGTCCCCGCCACCAACGATTGTCTCAACCGCGAGTTTATCTTTGTCGTCTAACAGCGCAGCGAATCGCGCGACATTAACGTCATTCAAGACCCTGCCATATGCAGAGTCGTCCTCTTCCGCTACCATCGCAATTGCAGGTTCGACGTCAAAAGCATTACCATACTTCTGCATCATCTGCGTATAACGGTCACGCCTTTGCGGAACTCTCACAGCCAACTGACTTTGCGTATAAGAACACATAACCCCTTTTAGTTCAATGCCTTTTACGCGGAAATCCTCTACGCTGCACCTGCTCTTTCGAAACTTTTCGATGCAATAGATGTAGCACTCCTGCTCTAAATCCTCGACGGACACGCGAGAAGAAATCATCTTACAGTGACCGTTGTAAAAGTTCCTTGCACAGTTTTTAATCCTGATTTCGATGCTGCGGATTAACTGATCCTCCATCTTAAACGCTCCTTATGGAGCAGTCGGTGAAGGCGATAGCGTGTCGCAGATGACTGCGGTGATAGTGTGTGTGACGACTGCAATCAATGTCGGTGAATTAGTGTGACAGGTGACAGAAATTAGAAGGGCAAATCATCATTTGCGATCTGAGTAAAACCGTTGCTCTGCGGAGAAGAGGTAGTGGTGCACTGCGGCGCGGCATTACTATACGCCTGTCCGTTGGGAGCAGAGTTTGCATTATCACGACGAGGCATCATACCTTCAATGTTATCTGCGCGGATCTGCACGGATACGCCGTCCGTCTTGTCCTTCTTAACGTAGTGTCGAATAGTAACAGGGCCAGACACGCACACCTTGTCTCCCTTATGGAACCATGCAGACGCTCGTTCGGCAAGGCTGCGCCATGCAGTTACGTCAAAAAAGTTAGTCATATACTCACCATCTGCATTCTTCGACACAGAGCGTTCGGCGATACTAAACGACAGGCACGCATAGCCATTGACATTTTTAAGCTCAGGGTCTGCGGTCAGCCGCCCAACAACAGTGATGCTATTCACGATTTCTTTTCCTCCTGCTGGTTCTCATTTTCATCTACGACGTCGCCATCCATTTCGATAACAGTCGCAGGGACAGCGTACATTTCGTCGGAAATATCTTCCTTGATGCTGTCATCCTGCACAACAGCGCGGACAAATTCTGTCTTCAGCGGCGCGTACTTCAGAACACGCTTCAGAACAGTCTTTTTCGCCATTCCCTCGAAGTCAGACTTCCACGGAGAAAAGCTGCTGTTGTAAGCCTTGCTGTACTTTGCAGCGTGCTTGCGTACATCATCCATGCTCATGACTTCAAAACCGAAGCCGCCGCTTTTGGTCTTAAACACAGCATAGACCTTGACAGGTTCGCCCCGGTCTTTTTCGGCGGGTTTATGGGTGAGCTTCGGGTTGAGGCCATATTCACATTCAAACGTGTCATTCGCATACACGACATGTGCCTGTATAGATTCGACTTCTCCGGAGCGGTAAGCGAGGTCAATCAATCCCTTGTAGCCCAACTGAAACTGCGCTTCCAGAACGCCCTTATTAAGATAGGGGAGGACATACGCCTGACCGAGCGGCGTATTAACTTCCATACCCAACTGAGCGCTGGTCATCATTGCCGCAAGGAAACTGCGAGGTGTACAGTCTGCAAGTTTCGGATTTACAGAAATCGCAGAGAGAACAATTCGGGTAAATCGCTCCGGCGTAATGACGGAGGGCTACGCCTTCTTGATTTCCGGAGCCATCTTCTCAATGTACGCCTGCATTGTCATCTTTTCGGGGGCTTTCTTCGCCTACTGATTCTGAATCTTTGCTTCCATTACATATCATCCTTTCTTTCTGCAACCTTAAAGGTTCTAAAACTGCTCTCCTTATAGTATTGGGAGAGGTCGATGTGTGGGTTGTCCTTCACAAAGGCTTTGACGTCAAAGCTCTTGCGCGTCTGCGGTCGCCACGTTACATAGTAGTTTGCCGATTCGCCTCGCTCTGCGCTTGCCATTGTGAGTTTGATACGATTTGCCGCTTCGTCGCGCAGGGTTTCCAGTTCCTTGATTCTCTGTCCCAAAGATATGTAGGTATCAAGGGCAGAGGAAACATTGGACAAGTCAGCATCCGCGTCGGATGTGCCTGTATAGATGGCGGCAATTGTATCTGTTGTGGATTTCAAGCCATCAATAGGCGGCGGCTGTTTGGTTTCGACGTAAGACCAAAATTCTTTTTCCGCGTCCATCAGTGCCTTGATTTCATCCTCATCACGTTCGAGCGTGAAGATTCGGAAGTCGTGATTGCCAATCAGCACGGCAAGATACCAGCGTTCCTTCCCTGTGACTGCCATGTAGTGAACCATCTGGCAGTAGTAATTCGCCGGATATTCCCCGTTCTTAAACTTCTTGAGGTTCAGTTCGTTGGTGGTTTTAATTTCCTATCCTGCGTTTTCGCCAACGATCGCCCGGTCGATATTAGCAATCGCCCACGGATAGTCGGAATTAAAGTAGGACTGCTGGTCGTTGCGTATCTTCTTGCCTGTTTCCTGCGCAAACTTCTTTGCAACAAAATCCTCCAAATAAGTTCCGACTTCTGTTGCCAGATTGCCAGCAAACCCCGGTACTTTCCCTGTCTTCTCTGCCCACAAGCAGTAAGGGGAAGTGTAGTCATTCAGACCGACAACAGCCGCTGCATCAGATCCACCGATATAATGACTTCGCAATTCCGCCCATTCATCGTGGTTAGCGGTAGACTGTTTTGTAATTTTACCCACCAAAAAGCACCTCACTTATAGACACCTATCGAAACATAGGGCATCCCTCCTTAAATTATCAGCGTACATCTTTTAAGTGCGATTGAAGTGGCACTATTCCCGCCTGCTTGGAAATAAATTTGCAGTTGTCAGCCGCGCTTTTTAGACAAAACAAAAGACGACTGAAAGATTCTATCCTTTCAGCCGCCTCTATATAGGAGTTGTTACGGATTCAATGCTTTGACTGGACACCAGTCAATCGCTTCCACACATGCCCGACGTTCTTCCAAGCTGGAGTGGTCGTAGCGGTTTGTGATGCGAATAGACTTATGATTCGCAAGGTCACGCGCCACGGCTACACCACCAATCTTTTCAACTTCGGAAACATATGTGTGACGAAGAACATGCGAGCCTGTGCAGCAGCCCAGTTTGTCCTGCAAAGGACGAAGCATGGCATATACAGCGCTTCTCGTCATCGGTCGTCCGCTTTTGGAGGCAAACAGCGGTGCTTCATAATCATCCGCATCACGGCGAGTTTTCAAATACTCTTCCAGATACGGATAAAACGCGCTTGCCACCTCAACGTCCTTCCATGCGCCGCCCTTTCTGCGACAATGGATTAGACCGACCTGCTTGCGCCGCACACAGCCAATCGTCAACGAGCAAAGTTCCTCGACACGGATGCCGGAGTAAACAAACAAGGCAACAATCGCCTGATTACGCTCCTTGAACCCTGTTTCTCCCGCCTCTTCCAGAAGCCCTGTCACCTCGCTATGAGACAACAGTTTCTCTTTCGGGCGTTCCCACTCCGGGAGTGCTTCCGCTGTCGGTACTTTTGCTGTGTGAAGCAGATGCGAAAGGTCAACCGCGATATAGCCGATTGCATACGCCCAGCGCAAGAAAGGATTGATAAACGCGACGTAATTGTTTGCGGTCGATGGCTTCTTGTCTTGCATAAACGTGTTGTACCACGTTTGCAAAACCTCCCCATTCAAACGCTCAATCAGGTCAGCATTAACAATGACACCGTAATTCGACGTAAGGTCGTCGAAGAATGTACTCAGCCGCTGCTTACAGAGAAAGTTTGTGTTCTCCGTCACATCGAATCTTCTCGACTCCAAATAGAAATCAACCATCGGATAGTGCCGAATTTGCTTCAGCAGGGTGGTGGCTGTGATAATTGTGGTCATGTGAGTCACCCTTTCTATGTATTTTATTTTGCCGCCTTATGATAAGGGCGGGCGCGTCCACAGATTTTCTGGCGAAGTCTGCGCCGCTCTAAGATTTCCTGCCATTCCTTCAAGATACCCTGAAGGTACGGCGTGTTCTCATACTGCCACGCAGTTGTACCATCAGCAGTCCGGTAAGAGCGAACAAAGAAAACATCGTGAGCGAACAGAAATTGTTCAAAATCTCTACTCATTGTGGTGTACAGTTCCGCGACCTGCTGCATAGAATCTTCCTTTCTTACTCGGATGTTTTTGCCCAATCGCAACCGCAAACCTTTTCGTTCTTGGTTGCCTGTATTATAGCAAGAGATTCCTCAAATGTCAAGAGGAATGCGAACATTTGTTCAATATTTCCTCATTTGGAATCTGGCTGGATACCACGGTCAAGGAGGGTATAAATGCCGCGCTCCTTTAAGAAGTCGTACAGAAATTTGCGCCCCTTCTGCGTCCACTTAAGCGTATTTGAGATGATGCTGCCGTCTCCAATGATAGTTGTCTTCTTGAAAGCGTACCCTTTGTTCTGGTACTTCGCATAGAGTTCGTAGCAAGCCGGTTCGGTTTTGCCACCGTTCCACCACTGGATACCAAGTTCATGGAGCATGTCATTGAAATCCTTCGCCGACATGCCGTACTCCTTCGAGATAGATGTGACGTTAATCAGCGTCTTGTTGTCGTAAATCTTGTCGTAATGCTGTGCCTTCGGGAGAAGCACCGCATTCTGCGCCGCAAGCGCCTTTGATTTGGCACGCTCCTCTTTGAGTGCGGTCAGCGCGCCGATGAGCATGTCGGGGTCATTCAGCACTTCTTCCACCGCATAGACACCATGCTTACGGATGGAGGGCAAGACCTCATCAAACACCCAGCGCTCAAACTTTTCTGCACCCGGCAGCTTGCTCGACACAATCAGACGGTAGACATCACCTTCGGGAATGTATTTTCTGGCTCTGAATGACGCCTTATTATCCGGGTCGCGATTCGCGACCCCTGTAATTAGGGTGCTATGCTTACAATACTTTATCAGTGCATCATGCAAATTACTATATCCCAGAGCTTGTGCTACATCGTTTGCGCAGAACAGAACCTTGTCATCCTTAACAATGGTTCGCACGTTCCCGAACTCCGGGCTTGAGAAGATTCGTTCGGCGGCAGACGGCAAATTTGCCACCCCCTCATTGTCGGGAAAATCTTCCGCATTTTCGGCGCCAATAGATGCGTTTTCAGGTGGGACAAAGGGCGACTGTTCTTCTTCGGGTTCATCAGGGTCAACCTCAGGAAGAAATTCTTCCGACAGGAAACGGTTGAAGTCTGCGTCTTTCGACTTCAGGTTTGTCAGCATCTCCATAATGCCAGCTTTATTGACGACGTTCATGGGATAGTAACGCTGATTCGCGAAGAGGGGAACGTTGCGCTTGTTTTCGGCGCTCACTTTGTACATACACACAGTCGGGTTGCTGATTTTCATGCCGCGAATGATGTCCGCGACAATGTACCACGTCCTGCCGGTGATGGTTGTGGTGCGGATGATGCCGTACTTTGTGTCGTGAGGGACGACCAGATGTTCGTTGTTAGCCATTGATTTCGCTCCTTTATATGTATTGTCAAGCCAGCAGAAGGTTCTGCATTTTCGGCTCAGACGTCAGGTAGAAGTCGGCATGTGCCATGACTTGCTCATAGGCTTCCCGTCCTTGGAAACTATCAATCACGGCGCGTTCCTCTGTGTCCATATCAGCATAAGTCTTCTTGCCGTAGGTCGGAGGCAGCCAATTCTTATGCTGTGCGGCGAAGATGTTAAACTTTTCCAACAATTTCTCATCCTTAAAGACGAGATGCGCAGTTCCCTTCTTGTAGAAGGTGACAGTGAAGTATTTTGTGTCGATGTTGCGCGTGTTCTGCGTATACTCCGCTTCCTTAAAGCGAAGCGCCGCATTGCAATTTTCGGTGCGTCCGCCGTCCAAATAGTCGAACACCTTTTCAATATCCGTAAAAAGGCTCTCCACATTATAGGCTCGGAACTCCTTCGACCACGCATCGTAGGCTCGGAAGAAGGGAATAATTACCTTCTTGCCAACAGCAAAGCAGTCATTGGTCTTCCAGCCGTCGTAATAGTGTCGGTTCGGGCTGTCCTCATTCCATGTACGCGCCGTCCATTCATCAAACAGGTCAATGATGGTATCAGTCACGCCTTTGCTGATTTTCTGCACCATTTTCTGCATCAGCGTGAAGATATTGTAGGCAGAGAAATCGTAATCAGCGAAGCGATTGATGTCTTCCTGCAATTCTGACAACAGATTGCTCGTCAAGCCGCTGCTGAAGATGGGATTATGGAAAAGCATCTGCCAATACTTGATTCGGGTTGCGCGAACATAGTCGTTGATGGACAAATCACTCTTCCCTCTCAAAGTCATCTTCAAAAGTGGCTTCGCATATGCGCCATTGTCGCTCAACATATGGGGGACAAGCGCCTGATACTCTTCGATGAGCTTGATGCCACAGGAAATCTCGTACTGGCAGCGGTTCGCCATCTCATCGACGACATGATAGCGAGCAACTTCTGTTTCTGTTGCGCCTTCAGGGACAGCAGTCGGACGCTGGACTTCGGAAGCCTTCATTTCATCGAAAATCGTCGAATCTTTCTGAATTTTCGGGATAGACAGCGCCACAAGTGCCACTTCGACGCTGGTTTCTCGCTCCGCATCCTCAAATTCGCCGGAAAGAAACTGAATTTTTGCGCCGCCTTTATGAAGTGTGTCCAGCAGACGCTTTCGCTCGTTGGTATAGGGGTTGCGGATGGTTTCGGCGTTCAGCAAGCAACGAATTTCGCCGCCATTCTGCATCAACTCAATCGCATGAAGCAGATGCGCCGCTCCTTGATCAAAAGGAGGGTTCATAACGATGAGATTGTAGCGCTTGTAAGTCCAGTAGTTGAGAAAATCGTCATGAACGACGCGAAATCCGCGCTCTTCAAGTTGATGACGAAGGTACGGGTCGATTTCGATGCAATCAAAATCAACCACCTCCATCAACCACTCAACATTTTCTGGATTTTGCCGCCCTATATAGGAGTCTCTATACATTTTGCGTGCTACGGCAAGCGCAATATCGCCCTTGCCAGCGGATGGTTCAAGCGCACATCCAACTGTATCCCAGTCGATGCCATCCAGCAACTTTTCAATCAGCGCAGGAGGCGTTGGATAAAAATTCTTCCTTGCTTCATCGGTTTCAAGACGGGAAATCATGTCCATATGTGCGCCTCCTTACTCTTCCGCCTGCATAAGCGATGTAACAGCCTCGTCAATCAGGGTTAAGGCATCATCCAGATTGTCAATGGCTTCCTGCATACGGTCGCCGCGCTCGCCATCTTGGATAGATTCGGGGAGATTGTCGTAGGCGTCCTGTTCTTCGGACTGGATGCTTTCGACATCGGACTTTAGGGCTTGCAGACTGTCGGCGATTTTCGTGATGCTGATGCGACGTGCTTTATTCATGTGCTTATTCCTCAACTTTCTTGGGCATTTGCCAAATGATTTGCGGAGACTTAAACCAACCGTCTTGGTAAAACAAAGTGCCGTTATAGTAGCGCAGGGAATAACCCGGACGGAATGTCCACGCGTTC